>Ga0209127_100076_pt1 | contig 75211 bp, 62 predicted proteins | sample LakSupMetagenome_FD_187469 | JGI IMG/M metagenome (GOLD analysis project Ga0209127, IMG submission 187469) | Freshwater microbial communities from Lake Superior, Canada - Sta WM archaea (SPAdes) (version 2) | ecosystem: Environmental > Aquatic > Freshwater > Lake | place: Lake Superior, Canada... | reverse complement strand
CTCCTGGACCTTCATCTTGCCGCCGCTCTTGGCAGCGAGCAGTTCTGCGAATCGCTTGACGCCGAAGCTCACGGGGTGGTCGGCGTTGTTCAGGTGGCCGAAGCGGATCACGCGCTCCTGCTGCGCCCACGACGGGGCGGCAAGACCGACGCAGAAGCTGGCGATGGCAAGCGTACGAAGAAGTTTCACGAGGGGTCCTCAGGAAAGATGGAAAAACCGAACTGGGCGCGATCATAGATTTGGTTGGAAAGCGTTTCCACTATGGAAATCCCTTCCCTCTATCTGTTACGCTCCGCCGGGCAAGATCACCGGCGTCTGTCAAACGAAATTCGAAAGAGCGATATGAGCGGGATACTGGAACGCAGCTTCAAGGTGCTGGAACACTTGGCCGAACATCCGGAGGGCTGTGCGCTCTCGACATTGGCAGGCGAATTGGAAATTCCGCTGAGCGCTTCGCACCGCCTGCTCACGGAGCTGATCCGCTGCGGCTACGTGCGGCAGGACCCGCGCGATGGCCACTACGTGCTGACCATCAAGCTCGTCTCGATCAGCCTGTCGTTCCTGAGCCGCTCGGGCATCGTGGACATCGCACAGCCGTTGCTCGACCAGCTTGCCTCGACATCGGGCGAACTGGTGCGCCTTGCCGTGGTCGATGGCGACGAGCTGACCTTCGTGGCCAAGTCGCAAGGCGCCACGCGGGGCCTGCGCTACGACCCGGACATGGGCCTGTCGGTCAACCTCTCGTGCAGCGCGGCTGGCCATGCATGGCTCTCGACGATGAGCGAGGACGCCGCCACCGTGCTCGTCGCGAAAAAGGGATTGGGCACGCCGCAGGACTACGGCCCCAAGGCGCCCACCTCCATCAAGGCCGTGATGGCCTACGTGAAGGCCGCGCACCAGCGCGGCTTCAGCATGATCAACGAAGTGTTCGCGCCAGGCATGACGGCCATGGCGGCGCCGGTGCGCGGCGCCGGCGGCACGGCGATCGGCGTCGTCACCATCGCGGGTCCGCTGATCCGCCTGACGCCGCAACGGATGGAGGCGCTGGGACCGGCGCTTCTTCAGACCGCCGAAGACGTTGCGCGTGCCAGCGGCGCATCGGCGCTGTTCAAGAAAAGAGCCTAGACCGGCTCACATAAAAGAAGGAGACAAGCCATGAAGAGAGATTCGATTCGCAAGCTCGCGATGCTGGCCGCGGTTGCCGCCGCCGCCGTGTTCGCCACCGGCGGCGCGTTCGCACAAATCAAGGAGCGCACCCTCAAGTTCGCGTTCCAGAACCAGACCGGGCACCCGCAGGCGCAGGGCGCGCAGAAATTCGCGGACATCGTCTCGGCCAGGTCCGGCGGCAAGATCACGGTGAAGCTGTTCGCGGGCGGCTCGCTCGGCGGCGACCTGCAGACGGTGTCGGCGTTGCAGGGCGGCACGGTCGAGATCACCGTGCTCAATGCCGGCATCCTCTCCGCGCAGGTCAAGGAGTTCGCGGCCTACGACTTTCCGTTTCTCTTCAACAGCGGCAAGGAAGCGGATGCCGTCACCGACGGCCCCTTCGGCCAGAAGCTGATGGCCAGGCTCGAAGACAAGGGCCTGCACGGCCTGGGCTACTGGGACCTGGGCTTTCGCAACCTCACCAACAGCAAGCGGCCGATCGTGAAGGCCGACGACATCGCGGGGCTGAAGATCCGCGTCATCCAGTCGCCGATCTACATCGATCTCTTCAACGCACTGGGCGCCAACGCCACGCCGCTGCCGTTTCCCGAGCTCTATCCGGCCCTCGACCAGAAGGCGGTCGACGGGCAGGAGAACCCGAACACCACGATCCTCTCGTCCAAGTTCGCCGAGGTGCAGAAGTACATCACCCAGACCCGCCACATCTACAACCCGCAGGCGCTCCTGATCAGCAAGAAGACCTGGGACGGCATGAGCGCGGAAGAAAAGAAGATCATCACCGACGCCGCCACCGAATCGACCGCGTTCCAGCGTCAGGCCTCGCGCGGCGCGGCCGACAGCGCACTCGATGCGCTCAAGAAGGCGGGCATGACCGTCTCCGAACTGCCGCCCGAAGAAATGACCAAGCTCCGCGCGAAGGTGAAGCCCGTCATCGACAAGTACTCGGCCTCGGTGGGCGAAGCCACCGTCAAGGAACTGATGGCCGAGATCGAGAAGGCGCGAAAGTAATCAGACGATCCGCACCGACAGGTTCGGCAACCCGTCGATGTGGATCTCGATCAGGTCGCCGCGCACCACCGGCCCCACGTTCTCGGGCGTGCCCGAATAGATGATGTCGCCGGGCATCAGCTCGAAGGCCTGCGACAGGCGGCTGATCTGCTCCGCGACCGACCAGATCATGTACTTGAGCGTGGCGTTCTGCTTCGTTTCGCCATTCACCTTGAGCCAGATCGCGCCGTCGGCGAAATGGCCGACCTTCGCCACCGGATGGATCGGCCCGATGGGCGCCGAGTGGTCGAAGCTCTTGCCGATTTCCCACGGCTTCTTCTGGTCGCCCATCTCGCGCTGCAGGTCGCGGCGCGTCATGTCGAGGCCCAGCGAGTAGCCGTACACATGGTCGAGCGCGCTGCTCGCGGGAATGTTCTTGCCGCCCTTGGCCAGCGCGACCACCAGCTCCACCTCGTAGTGGTAGTTCTTGGTCAGCGTGGGGTAGGGGTGGTCGGCCACCTTGCCGGGCATCACGACCTGGATCGCGTCGGCCGGCTTCTGGAAGAAGAAGGGTGGCTCGCGCGTCGGGTCCGAGCCCATTTCGCGCGCGTGGGCGGCGTAGTTGCGGCCGATGCAATATATGCGGCGCACGGGGTACACCTGCTCGCTGCCGACGATCGGCACGGTCGATACGGCGACGTCGAAAGGCGTGGACGCCGTGCGCGCGGCGCCCGCGGGCAGCGCGCAGCCCGCGATGGCGCCCGTGGCCATGGCGGCCGAGCCGGCCAGGAGGCCGCGACGTGATGAGGGGCTGGACATGGTCTGTCTCCTTCTGGTTGTGCTTGAAAAGCGGATGACCCATTCTGGGATTGCGCACCGCCGCCGCGCCGCACGCATCTACGCAAAAACAGGACACAAGCAACACGTGCCCGAAGCCCTCGTTACCATCGCGCCATGCCGGCCCCCTCGTCCAGCTCCCGCCTCTACGGCATGCAGGAGCGCGCGAACCATCTCGACTTCGACATCCGCTTCGAAGGTGCGCGCGACGTGCTCGCGCGTCCGCACCGGCACGAGTACTTCCAGATCCAGGTGAGCATCGAAGGCGGCGAGCAGCAACTCATCGGCGGTGCGGTGCGGCCGTTCCGCGCGGGCCACCTGAGCTTCGTGCTGCCGTACCGCGTGCATGTGGTGCCGCATCCCGTGGGTGCGCGCTACGCCATCGTGAATTTCGACCAGGGCTTTCTCTGGCCCGAACTGGCCGTCGAGCCGCTGGACCTCGAGGAAGTGTCCGTGGCTCGGCATCCCGAACTCGCGCCGTTCCTGTTCCAGGAGTACGTCGACTTCTCTTTCGACGAGGCGGATTTCACGCGCATCCTGCGCTGGCTCGACGAGCTCTCGGCGCTCAACCGCGAGCGCGGCTTCGCCACGGCGAGCGCTCTCCGCGGCATCCTGCTGCAACTCATCGCGCTGGCCTGCCAGAAGCACGAGGCGGCGTTGCTCGAACAGGCCGCGCGCCACAGCGGACGCAGTTCGCGGCGCGACGCACTGCAGCGCGTGATGCGCTACGTGCGCGAGCACCTGAGCGAAGAGATGTCGCTCAACGAAGCGGCCGCCGCGGCGATGCTGTCTCCCAACTACCTCGCGCACCTGCTCAAGAAGCAGACCGACCGCACCTTCACCGAACTCGTCACCGAGCGGCGGCTGGAGCGCGCGAAGGAACTGCTGCTGACCTCCAGCATCCGCATCGGCGACATCGCGCTGCAATGTGGCTTCAGCGATGCCGACTACTTCAGCCGGCGCTTCCGCCAGCAGATCGGCGTCACGCCGCGGCAGTTCAGGCAGGGCCTCAGTTCACCGGCCGCGGCCGCCGCTCGAACATCGGCACCGTGACGCCCCTGGCTTCGCTGCCATCGGCTTTCCACACGGCCGTGCCGGGCGGGAACTCTTCCTTCCGCGTCATCGCATCGACCTTGCTGGCGAGCAGTGCAACCGACTCCTTGACTTCGGGGTTCCACGCGAAGACGCCGACCTCGCCATACCAGACCACCGGCGTGTCGGTGCCGAGGCGCCGGTCGGGGCAGAGGGTGAAGCGGCGTTGGGCCAGCACGCGCAGCGCGCCCACGCCGATGGCGCGTACGCCCGGCGATGTGCGCTCGGTGGAATGGCCGGGGCAGATCTGGGCTGCCCTGGCGATGGCGTTCTCGTACACCTGTGCGTCGCTTTGCGCGTGGGTGTCGAGGGCGACCAGGGCAAGACCCAACGTGACGCCGAGAAAGCGCCATGGGTGACGACGGTGCTGCATTTCATTTCCTCCTGAAGTCATGACCCGAACGAAACGCCGCGCCAGTATGGCAAAGCCGATCCTGCACGTCACGCGCAAGAGAGCGAAATCCGCCGCGTTGTGAAACGTAGTGTGTTCGGTTTCAAAGCCGACACAGAGGCATACGCAATGTGTGCCCGAGGGGTGGGCAGCGACGAACAATCCGCTCGTTCTTTCGCCAACCCTCCACCTCCGCGTCCAGGAAATCATCATGAGCATCCAATCCAATGCAGTTCTCGCCGTTGCGGCGATCGCGGCCTCCGTGGCCGTTCTCACCTTCGCCGCGCCGCCGCCCGGTGGCGACGTGCCCGCGAGCGCCGCGCAGCAGGCGCCCGAATTCCAGAACATCGACAAGTGGCTCAACTCCGAGCCGCTGAAACTGCAGGAGCTGCGCGGCAAGGTCGTGCTCGTCGACTTCTGGACCTACACCTGCATCAACTGCCTCGACCACCTGCCGTACGTCAAAGAGTGGAACGAGAAATACAAGGACAAGGGCCTCGTCGTCGTGGGCGTGCATACGCCGGAGTTCGCCTACGAGAAGTCCACGAAGAATGTGCAGGACGCGATCAAGCGCCTGCAGATCCAGCACGCCGTGGCGCAGGACAACAGCTACGGCACCTGGAAGGCCTTCAACAACCAGTACTGGCCCGCGGTCTACCTGATCGACAAGCAAGGAAAGATCGTCTATTCGCACTTCGGCGAAGGCAGCTACGGCACCACCGAGAAAAAGATCCAGGCACTGCTGGCCGAGCCATCGACGGCCGCTGCTGCTGCTGCCGGAGGCTGACATGAAGAAGCTCTGGTTCGCGCTCCTGTTCTTCGCGGGTGGCTTCGCCCACGAAGTCCGCAACCCGGTGAATTGCCAATGCATCACGGCCCGCGAGTTCGCGGGTCCCCGAAAACGCGCCCGCGCATGAAGCGGGAAGAAAGCACCTCCATGTTCAAAGAGATCCAGAACAACCGCCGCGGCTTCCTGGCCACGGCCGCCGCCGGTGTCGTCGCCGCGCAGTTCGCATCGATGAGTTCGGCTCACGCGGGCGCTGCCTTCCAACTCGGACCGGTGCGGCAGATCAAGGCCGGCGTGCTCGATGTCGGCTACTTCGAAGCCGGGCCCGCCGATGGGCCGCCGGTGCTGCTGCTGCACGGCTTTCCGTACTCGGTCGACAGCTTCGTCGAGGTCGCACCGATGCTCGCCGCACGCGGCGCGCGCGTGATCGTTCCGTATCTGCGCGGTCACGGCACGACGCGTTTCATCGACAGCGCCACGCCGCGTTCCGGTCAGCAAGCCGCCATCGGCGTCGATGTCATCGCGCTGATGGATGCGCTGAAGCTCGACCGCGCGGTGCTCGCCGGCTACGACTGGGGCGGCCGCGCGGCCTGCGTCGCAGCAGCGTTGTGGCCGGAACGCGTTTCGGGCCTCGTGTCCGTCAACAGCTACCTGATCCAGGACATCGCGAAGGCGGGCCTGCCGGTCGCGCCGTCGGTCGAATCGGGCATCTGGTACCAGCACTACTTCCTGAGCGAGCGCGGACGCGCCGGCCTCATTGCCAATCGCCGCGAGATCGCGCGGACCATCTGGCTGCGCAATTCGCCGAACTGGCGTTTCGACGAGGCCACGCTGGCCCGGCACGTCGCCGCATTCGACAACCCGGACTACGTCGACGTGGTGATCCATTCGTACCGTCACCGTCTGGGCGCGGCGGACGGCTACGCGGCCTATGCGGAAGTCGAGCGCCGGCTCGCGGCATTGCCCGCCATCGCCGTGCCGACCATCACGCTCGACGGCAAGGCCGATGGCGTGGTGCCGGCCACCGATGGCAAATCGACCGCGGTGAAATTCACCGGACCGCGCTCGCACCGCGTGGTCGAGGGAGCCGGGCACAACCTGCCCGAAGAAGCACCGAAGGAATTCGCCGAAGCGACCTGGGAACTGCTCTCGGCGCGCCGCGCCGGATGAAGCTGCAGCGGGACGGCGCTCAGTCGTCCCGCGCTTCGACGGCCGAGGCGAAGACATAGCCTTCGCTGCGCACCGTCTTGATGTAGCGCGGCTCCCGCGCATCGTCGCGCAGCCGCTGGCGCAGGCGGCTCACCAGGAGGTCGATCGAGCGCTCGAAGAGCTCCGCCTCGCGGCCCTGCGTGAGGCTCAGCAGCTGGTCGCGGCTCAGCACCTTCTGCGGGTGGTCGAGGAACACGCGCAGCAGGCGGTACTCGGCGCCGCTCAGCGCCACCATCGTGCCGCTGTCGTCCAGCAGGTGGCGCGCCACCGTGTCCACATGCCAGTCGCCGAAGGCCAGCTTCTGCGAGGGCTCGACCGCGCCCATGTTCGGCGGCAGCATGCGCGTGCGCCGCATCACCGAGCGGATGCGCGCGAGCAGTTCGCGCGCCGAGAAAGGCTTGGCCAGGTAGTCGTCGGCGCCCATCTCGAGGCCCAGGATGCGGTCGGCCTCCTCGCTGCGCGCGGTGAGCATCAGGATCGGCGTGGCCTTGTACTTGCCGGTGCGCAGGTCGCGGCACAGCGTGAGGCCGTCTTCGCCCGGCAGCATCAGGTCCAGGATGATCAGGTCGAAGGGCCCCGACTCCTCCAGCGCCGCGCGCATGTGCCGGCCGGTGGGCACCGCCACCACGCGCAGGCCGTTCTTGACCAGGTAGGTCGTGAGCAGTTCGCGGATTTCCCGGTCGTCGTCGACGATGAGGATGTGGTCGGAGGTCTTGGGAGTCATGGCTGTGTAGGAGGTGTGAAGTGCGCCGCAGCCGCAATGTATCCCTCCTGCCGCGAACGGGCAGGGGCTTTGTATTCGCAAGTATCTGGCAGCGAGGGGCGCGACACTATGTTTCGCGCCCCTCGCCGGATCAGCCGCTGTTTAGCGCAGCGACCTGAATGCCGCCCGGATATCGACCGCGAACAGCTCCGGCTGCTCCCACGCCGCGAAGTGGCCGCCCTTGTCCACCTCGTTGAAATAGATCAGGTTGCGGTAGGCCCGCTCGGTCCAGCTCTTGGGCGCGCGATAGATCTCGCCGGGGAACACCGTCACCGCCGCGGGGATCGAGATATCGACCGCGTTGAAGTTGTTGGCGTTGTTCTCCCAGTAGAGCTGTGCGGCCGAGGTCGCGGTCTTCGTCACCCAGTAGAGCGTGATGTCGTCCAGCATCTCGTCGCGGGTGAAGGCCTTGTCGGCATCGCCGCCGCTGTAGGTCCACTCGTTGAACTTGTCGTAGAAGAAGGCGGCCAGTCCGGTGGGCGAATCTTCCAGCGCGTAGCCCAGGGTCTGCGGGCGCGTCACCATCATGGCCGCGTAGCCGCCGCCCTTGGTGTACAGGTACTTGAGCGATTCGAACGCGGCCTTTTCCTTCTCCGACAGGCCCGCCGGCGCGGGGTCGCCGTTGTTGAGCGCCTTCGCCACATCCGGCGGCACGGTCGCGGGCATGTTCACGTGGATGCCCAGCAGCCCCTGCGGCGCCTGGCGCGCCATCTTGTCGGCGACCACCGAACCCCAGTCCCCGCCCTGCGACACATAGCGCGTGTAGCCCAGGCGCTTCATCAGCACGTCCCAGGCGGTCGCGATGCGGTCGGCGCCCCAGCCCGTGCTTTGCGGCTTGCCCGAGAAGCCGTAGCCGGGCATCGAGGGCAGCACGAGGTGAAAGGCGTCTTCCGCGCGGCCGCCATGCGCCGTCGGGTCGGTGAGCGGGCCGATGACCTTCAGCAATTCCATCACCGAGCCCGGCCAGCCGTGCGTGATGACCAGCGGCATCGCATTCGCATGGCGCGAGCGCACATGCACGAACTGGATGTCGAGCCCGTCGATCTCGGTGACGAACTGCGGCAGGGCGTTCAGGCGCTTCTCCACCTTGCGCCAGTCGTAGCCCGTGCCCCAGTAGCGCACCAGCGGCTGCAGCTTCTCGAGCCGCACGCCCTGCGTCTGGTCATTGACCGTTTCCCGGTCGGGCCAGCGCGTGGCCTGGATGCGGCGGCGCAGGTCGACCAGCACGGCCTCGGGCACATGGATGCGGAAGGGGCGGATCGACGTGTCGCCGGTCGGCGCGCGGGGCTTCGTCGTGGCGGGAACGTCGGCAGCGGCAGAGCCCGAACCCTGCGCGAAAGCCGGATTGGAAAGCAGGCCGAAACCGGCAGCACCCGCGACGGCGGTGGTGGCGAAGAAGTGGCGCCGCGTGGGCGCTGCAGACACAGAAGACATGGTGATCTTTCGTCGAGTGAGGATGAAGTGAAGAGGCCTTGCGGGCCGCCCGAATGAACGGACGGGCGCATCTTTGGCCGTGCTTCCCCTCTGCGATCCGAAGGCTGTATGCCTGTGTATCGACGCGAGAAATCCACACACTACGTTTCAACGGCGGCGTGTTTTCTTCGCCATGAGGCGCATCGGCCGAACGCTGAAAAAAGTGTCCGAAGCAGCCGCTCCCGCGCAACGCCGGCGGGCCGCAGTGAAACGTAGTGTGTGAGTTTTCGGGCCAGATACAGAGGCATACGCAATGTGTTCCGGCGGGGCGGGCAGGTCCAACAATCCAGCCGTTCTTCAACACAACCCCTCCAAAGGAACCACCATGACCTCCACCGAAAAAATCCTCTACACCGGCAAGACCCACACCACCGGCGGCCGCGACGGCGCCTCGACCAGCAGCGACGGCCGCCTGGACGTCAAGCTCTCGTCCCCCGGCGGCCCGGGCACCGGCACCAACCCCGAGCAGCTCTTCGCCGCCGGCTGGTCCGCCTGCTTCATCGGCGCGATGGGCCTGGCCGCCGGCAAGCTCAAGATCAAGCTGCCCGCCGACCTGGCCGTGGACACCGAAGTGGACCTGGCCAACACCGACGGCGCCTACTTCCTCAAGGCCCGCCTGAACGTCAGGGTGCCCGGCATCGAGCGCGAGGTCGTCCAGTCGCTGGTGGATGCGGCGCACCAGACCTGCCCGTACTCCAAGGCCACGCGCGGCAATATCGACGTCACGATCAACGTGGTCTGACAGGACGCATGACGGGGCCGAACGGGTAATGTTCCATGTCGCTTCTTGCTGCTGAACACACTGCGATACATGCGATGGGCTTTCCGGGCAGGCCCGGGTCTATAAACGAGCCCATGTCCACACCCGCCAGCCCCGTCGTCGCGAATCCTCCGGCCGGCTCTGCCGGCAGCCTGCGCCGCCTGCTGCCGCGATCGCTGTTCTCCCGCGTGACGCTGATCATCGTGGTGGGGCTCACGATCGCCCAACTGCTCACCTTCGCCGCGATCCGCTACGAGCGCGACATGGCGATGCGCGAGCTGATGATGATCGGCATCGAGCGCGACATCGCCAGCTCGGTCGCCATCCTCGACCGCCTGCCCGCCGCCGAACGCCCCGCCTGGCTCGAGAAGCTGGAGCGGCGCAACTACCGCTTCGTGCTCGGCGGCATGGCCGAGGGCGTGACGCCGCAATCGCTGCTGTCGCAGCAGTTCGCCACCGCCATCGTCGATGCGATGCGCCCGTTCGAGATCGTCAAGGTCGGCGAGGTGCCCCGGCCGCCCGAGGGCCTGCAGATCCAGGTGCGGCTGAACGACGGGTCCTCCGTGGTGGTCCATGCCATGCGGGTGGGCATGCCGGTGTCGCGCTGGGTGATGTGGCTGCTGGCGATCCAGTTGCTGGTGCTGGCCGTCTGCGCCTGGTTCGCCGTGCGGCTGGTCACGCGGCCGCTGGCCGACCTGGCCGCCGCGGCCGACGACCTGGGCCCCGACCTCAAGGCGCAGAAGCTCGCGGAAGAAGGCCCCACCGAGGTGGCGCATGCCGCGCGCGCCTTCAATGCGATGCAGCAGCGCATCGGCGGCTACATGTCCGAGCGGGTGGAAATCCTCGCGGCCATCTCGCACGACCTGCAGACGCCGATCACGCGGATGCGTCTTCGCACCGAGATGATGGACGACGAACACGACCGCACCAAGTTTCGCCAGGACCTGGACGCGATGAATTCGCTGGTGCGCGAAGGCGTGACCTATGCGCGCACCCTGCACGGTGCCACCGAGCCGCCGCTGCGCATGGACGCCGACGCGCTGCTCGAGAGCATGCAGGCCGACTACGAGGACGCCGGCAAGACGGTGCACCTCGAAGGCAAGGCGGGCGCGCCGATCGTGGGCCGGCCGAACGCGATGCGCCGCATCGTCATGAACCTGATCGACAACGCGCTGATCTTCGGCAGCGATGTGCGGGTGCGCGTGCAGGCCGGCGATGGGCAGTTGGCCATCGCCGTGGTCGACAACGGCCCCGGCATTCCGCCCGACGAACTGGACGCGGTGCTCAAGCCCTTCTACCGCGTCGAAAGCTCACGCAACCGCAGCACCGGCGGCACGGGCCTCGGCCTGGCCATCGCGCACCAGCTGGCGATGGCGATGGGCGCCGAGCTCAAGCTGCAGAACCGCCCCGAAGGCGGACTGGAGGCACGCCTGACCATGCCCACGCGAATCACCTAGAGAGAGCGTGCCGCGCACGCCGCGCCCGTTTCCGCCCACCTGTTTCCCGCAAACCGCGGCTCGTGCGTCGAGACCGTGAAGACCCTGCACGCCCCGACGGTGCACTTCGACCACCACAGACGAGACCCGAACCATGCTGCTCCTTCTGATTGCCTATTTGGGCGGGGTGCTCACCATCCTGAGCCCCTGCATCCTGCCGGTGCTGCCCTTCGTGTTCGCGCGGGCCGACCGCCCGTTCCGCTCGCACGGCCTGCCGATGCTGCTGGGCATGGCGGTGGCCTTTGCCGCCATCGCCACGCTGGCGGCGGTCGGCGGTGGATGGGTGGTCACGGTCAACGAGTACGGGCGCTATGCGGCCATCGCGATGCTCGCGCTGTTCGGCGTGACGCTGCTGTTCCCGAGCCTGGCCGACCGCATGAGCCGGCCGCTGGTGGCGCTCGGCATCCGCCTGTCCGAATCGCAGCCCGATGGTCAGGCCAAGGCCTCGATGTTCTCGCCGCTGCTGCTGGGTATCGGCACGGGCCTCTTGTGGGCGCCATGTGCGGGGCCGATCCTCGGGCTCATCCTGACGGGGGCGGCGCTCAACGGCGCGAGCGTCGGCACCACGGTGTTGCTGCTCGCGTATGCGGCCGGTGCGTGCACCTCGCTGGCGGCCGCGCTGCTGTTCGGCGGGCGCCTGTTCGCGGTCATGAAGCGTTCGCTCCATACGGGCGAATGGGTTCGCCGTGTGGCGGGCGTGGCCGTGCTGGTGGGCGTCGGTGCGATTGCGCTGGGGCTCGATACCGGCGTGCTCAGCCAGCTCTCGGTGGGCACCACCTCGGCACTCGAGAAAGCGCTCGTGGAGAAGATCGACATGCCGAAGCCGCAACCACAACCGCCCTCCAGGCCCCTGGTCGAATCGACCCCGCAGCAACAAGACACCGGCTTCGTCAAGACGGCCGCCGTGCTCCCCGAACCGGCACCCGTGCGCAAGCTCGGCATCGAGGGTCAGTTCCCCTCGCTCGCCGGCGCGACCGAATGGATCAACTCGCCGCCGCTCACCCCCGAGGCGCTGCGCGGCAAGGTCGTGCTGGTCGACTTCTGGACCTACTCGTGCATCAACTGCCTGCGCACGCTGCCGTACGTGCGCGCCTGGGCCGAGAAATACAAGGACGCGGGGCTCGTCGTCCTCGGCGTCCACACGCCGGAGTTCGCGTTCGAGAAGCGTTCGGCCAACGTGCACAAGGCGACGAAGGATCTGGGCATCGGCTTTCCGGTGGCGCTCGACAACGACTTCAAGATTTGGCGCGGCTTCGACAACCAGGCCTGGCCCGCGTTCTATTTCATCGACGCACAGGGGCGCATCCGCTACCACCAGTTCGGCGAGAACCGCTACGACAAGGCCGAGCAGATCATCCAGCAACTGCTTGCCGAAGCAGGGCAGCACAACCTGCCGGCGGGCGTGGTCGCGCCGAAGGGCGAGGGCACGCAGGCCGCGCCGGGCGACGAACTCGCGATGTCCGGCGAGACCTATGTGGGGGCAGAGCGTGCACAGGGCTTCGCATCACCCGGCGGTCTCGTGAGCGGCCGCGCGCATGTCTACCAAAGCCCTGCGATGCTGCGCACGAACCAGTGGGCACTCGCCGGCGACTGGACCGTGGAGCCCGAGCGCGCCGTGTCGAACCGGGCGAGCGGCCGCATCGCCTACCGCTTCCAGGCGCGCGACCTGCACCTCGTGCTCGGCCCCACGGCCGATGGCAAACCGGTGCGCTTCCGGGTGTTAGTGGACGGCAAGGCGCCGCTCGCGGACCACGGCGCGGACACCGACGCGCAGGGCTACGGGACCATCGAGGCACAGAAGCTCTACCAGCTCGTGCGCCAGACGAAGAGCGGGAAGGACCGGTTGTTCGAGATCGAATTCCTCGACGGCGGGGCGCAGGCCTACGCGTTCACGTTCGGCTGAAATTCATTCAGGACGCCATCCGCCCTGAACAGCAGCGTTCAGAGCAGTCCGAGCGTCAACGCCTTCAAGGTAGCCGCGGCACGCGTCGTGCATTCAAGCTTGCGAAAGATGTTCTCCAGGTGCGCCCGCACGGTGCTCGGGCTGATGCCCAGCACCCGCGCCGCTTCCTTGTTGCTGTCGCCGAGGCTGATGCGCCCGAGCACTTCGATCTCGCGGCTGGAGAGCAGAGCGGAGGCTTCGTTCGATGGTGCGGTAGCGGCCGCAGCCTGCGGATGTCCCGTCAGCACGGCAACAGCCGCCGCGTCGAGCCGCCCCAGTTCCGCTTCGCGTTTCAGCGCAGCGATCGCATCGGCTTCGTCGAGCGCAGCCTGCCCCGGCCGGCTCGTGCGCAACAGCACCCAGTGCGCCGCGACCGCCAGCACGCGCCCCGCAACGTCGATGGCCGGCCCCTTGATGCCGCGGAAGAAACCCGAGCCGTCGAGGCGTTCGTCCACGAAGGAGGCGATCTCCGCTTCGGTGCGCAGCGTGCCGATGCGCCGCGCCGCGCGGTCCGTCCAATAGGGCACGAGGCGCAGGCGCTCCTTGTCGGCCTCGCTGCGCACGCCCGGCGAATCCCACACCGCATTCGGCACCGACGCGCGGCCGATGCCGTGAATGAGCGCGGCGCGCCGCACCTGCCCCTGTTCGACGTCACCCAGCCCGACGCCAGCCGCACAGGCGAACGCGGCATCGGCCACGCGGCGCGAGAAGCCTGTCATCCACGGCAGCTTGAGATCGATCACGTCGGCGATCAGTTCGAGCGATGCGGTCGCCTCGCGCAATGCGTCGGAAGGCGACTGCATGTCGGCGGCTGCGCCTTGCTCCAGCGCATGCAGCCAGTCGACCGCGTGTTGTTGCACCGCATCGACCACGAAGGCCGGATAGCGCGCATCGGACCGCTCGGCGATGTAGCGCAGTGCATTGCTCAAGCCATGCACGCGCGAGAAGATTTCGAGATCCCCCGCGACCGAGACGATGAACACTTCCTCGGGAATCTGCGAGGCGCGCAGTCCGTGCGGCTTGCCGCGCCCGTCGAAGGTCTCGAACATGTGGCGCAGCGTGCGCTCGACCTCGGGCGGCATGCCGAGCGTGCGCGCGATGTCGCCCGACACTTCGCAATGGATCTCCGCCATCGGCCCGACCGAGCCTGCGAACTCGGCCGCGGCGACGGCCGATGCGGTCGAGAGCATCGCGCGGCGTCCGCCCACGTCGTCGCCCATCAGGTCGGAGAACTCGGGCGCATTCGCGGTGCAGCCCGACCATCGCAGGAGCGACGCGCAGGCCGCATGGCCTTGCACCGTGGCATCGCGGCCGATGGCGGCGGCGAGCTGCGAGGCGATCCACGCGGTGCGTGCGGAATGGTCGATGGGTTGCCCCATGCTCAGGTCGCCGACGAATGCAAGGGCCTTGATGGCGTCGAAGACCGGGATGTGGGGCGCAGGCTGCACGGGAAAGAATCAGGAGGGAAAAGAAAGAAGGCGTGCCGGCCGCGGCCGGCACGCCGGGCACCTTACTTGGTATGGCTCACCGCGTCCAGAATCACCTGCGCCACCTTGGCCGGCTGCGATTGCTGCGGCACGTGGCTGCTGTTGACCGAGGAGACGGTCGCGCCGATCTTCTTGGCCATGTCGCGTTGCAGCGCCGGCTGGATCATGTGGTCCGAGTTCGCGACCAGGTACCACGAGGGCTTGGTCTTCCATGCGGCCACGGTCAGCTTCTGCTCGAAGGACTTGCCCAGGATCGGGCCCTGCGTGGCGGTCATCACCGCGGTGGCGGCGGCCGGCAGGTCCTGCGCGAAGTGCTTCGACATGCCTTCCTTCGTGAGCGACAGGAAGCCGCTCGCGTCGGCCTTGATGTGCGCGGAGCCGGGCGCGGCCGGGTAGTCCTTGCCGAGCTCGGCCGAGTTCTGACCCGCATCGGGCGCGAAGGCCGCGATGTACACGAGCGAGGAGACCTTGTCGTTCGCGCCGGCCTCGGTGATGACCGAGCCGCCCCACGAGTGGCCGACCAGCACGACCTTGCCGGGCTGCGCATCGATGGCGCGCTTGGCGGCGGCCACGTCGTCTTCGAGCGAGGTCAGCGGGTTCTGCACCGCCACCACGTTCACGCCCTTGGCCTGCAGCAGCGGGATCACCTTGGCCCAGTCGGAGCCGTCGGCGAACGCGCCATGGACGATGACCACGCTGGGCTTGTCGGCGGCGATGGCACCCGTGGCGAAGGAGAGGCCGATGGCGAGGGCAGCGGCGGAGAGCTTGAAGCGTTGAGCGGTTTTCATGGGAGTCCTGAGGAGAAGAGGAGAGACAGGTTGGGAGTGGTGAAGGGGAGCCCGTACTGTCGTCGCGCGGGGTCTTCGGCGCCATCGGACGAATGTCCGATCGACCTCGCCTTTCGCGCTTGTCACTCGGGGTTTGCCCCCGGACGCTCGTCCGGCGATTCGGACGGCCCCGCCGGACCGCATCCGGATCGTCGGCGGGCGGCCTCTTTCGGGGCGCCATCGATCTCCATGAAATCAACTACTTAGCGCGTTTTGCCATCCTCGCCGCGCGTGGCATATCGATTGCTCAGTAGTCAGGCCGGCCGCATCGCCCGATGCGGCTTTCGGCCACGACACAGGAGACAAACCGATGAGCACCATGGGTGACCTTGACCCCACGGAAACTGGCGAGTGGATCGATGCGCTCGGCGCCGTTCAACAGCACCGCGGCAGCGAACGCACGAACTTTCTGCTGAACCGCCTGGTCGACGAAGGCCGCCGCGACGGCGTGTATGTGCCGCGTTCGCTGAACACGGCCTACAAGAACACCATCCCGCCCGAGAAGGAAGAAAAGTCCACCGGCAACCGCGAGATCGAACACCGCCTGCGCTCGATCATCCGGTGGAACGCGATGGCGATCATCCTGCGTGCGAACAAGGATTCTTCGGAGCTCGGCGGCCACATCGCGAGCTTCCAGTCGGCGGCCACGCTCTATGACATCGGCTTTGGCCACTTCTGGCATGCGGCCACCGATACGCACGGTGGCGACCTGCTGTTCATCCAGGGCCACAGCTCCCCCGGCATCTACGCACGCGCCTTTCTTGAAGGCCGGTTGAGCGAGCAGCAACTGCTCAACTATCGGCAGGAGTCCGAGGGCAACGGCATCCCGTCGTATCCGCATCCGTGGCTCATGCCCGACTTCTGGCAGTTCCCCACGGTGTCGATGGGCCTCGGTCCGTTGATGGCGATCTACCAGGCACGCTTCTTGAAATACCTGCACGGCCGCGGCCTCGCCGACACGACGCCGCGCAAGGTCTGGGCCTTCATGGGCGACGGTGAGATGGACGAGCCCGAGTCGCTCGGTGCCATTTCGCTCGCGGGCCGCGAGAGCCTGGACAACCTCGTGTTCGTCATCAACTGCAACCTGCAGCGCCTCGATGGCCCGGTGCGCGGCAACGGCAAGATCGTGCAGGAACTCGAGAGCGTGTTCCGCGGCGCGGGCTGGAACGTCATCAAGGTGCTGTGGGGCAGCGGCTGGGACAAGCTGCTCGCCAGGGACAAGAGCGGCAAGCTGCTGCAGCGCATGGAAGAGTGCGTGGACGGCGAGTACCAGGACTTCAAGAGCAAGAGCGGCGCCTACGTGCGCGAGCACTTCTTCGGCAAGTACGACGAGACGAAGGCGCTGGTCGCCGACATGAGCGACGACGAGATCTGGGGCCTCACGCGCGGCGGCCACGACCCCGAGAAGGTGTTTGCCGCCTACGCCGCGGCCGTCAGGCACAAGGGCCAGCCCACGCTGATCCTGCCCAAGACGGTCAAGGGCTACGGCATGGGCGAATCCGGCGAGGGCCAGATGATCGCGCACCAGGCCAAGAAGATGACGCAGGACGCGCTGCGCGGTTTCCGCGACCGCTTCCAGATCCCGGTGTCCGACGAAGAGCTGCCGAACGTGCCCTTCATCAAGCTCGCCGAAGACAGCCCCGAGATGAAGTACCTGCGCGAGCGCCGCGCCGCGCTCGGCGGCTACCTGCCGCAGCGCCGGCGCAAGTCGACCGCGCTGGAGATTCCGCCGCTTGCCACCTTCGAGCGCCTGCTCAAGGACACCGGCGAGCGCGAGATCTCCACCACCATGGCCTTCGTGCAGATGCTCGGCACGCTGGTGCGCGACAAGCAGATCGGCAAGCACGTGGTGCCCATCGTGCCCGACGAGTCGCGCACCTTCGGCATGGAAGGCATGTTCCGCCAGCTGGGCATCTGGTCGTCGCTCGGCCAGCTCTACAAGCCGCAGGACGCTGACCAGCTCATGTACTACCGGGAGTCGAAGGACGGGCAGGTGCTGCAGGAAGGCATCAACGAGGGCGGCGCGATGTCCAGCTGGATCGTCGCGGCCACCTCGTACAGCACGAACAACGTGCCGATGATTCCGTTCTACATCTACTACTCGATGTTCGGCCTGCAGCGCGTGGGCGACCTGGCCTGGCTCGCCGGCGACATGCGCGCACGCGGGTTCCTCCTGGGCGGCACCGCGGGGCGCACCACGCTCAATGGCGAAGGCCTGCAGCATGAAGACGGCCACAGCCACATCCTGGCCGGCACCATTCCGAACTGCGTCTCGTACGACCCGACCTTCGCCTACGAGGTGGTGGCCATCGTGCGCGACGGCATGCGCCGCATGTACGCCGAGCAGGAGGACGTGTACTACTACATCACCCTCATGAACGAGAACTACGCCCACCCCGGCATGCCCGAGGGCAGCGAGGCGGGGATTCTCAAGGGCCTCTACCAGCTGAGCGACGGCGGCAAGACACCGAAGAAGGGCCTGCGCGTGCAGCTCATGGGCAGCGGCACCATCCTGCGCGAGGTGATGTTCGCGGCCGAGCTGCTCAAGAGCGACTTCGGCATCGCATCGGACGTGTGGAGCGCCACCAGCTACAACGAGCTGCGCCGCGACGGCATGGCCGCCGAGCGCTGGAGCCGGCTGCACCCCACCGAGCCCGCGCGCAGGAGCCATGTCGAGCAATGCCTCGAAGGGCACGACGGCCCCGTCATCGCGGCCACCGACTACATGCGCAACTACGCCGACCAGGTGCGCGAGTACGTGCAGGCCGCGGGCCGGCGCTACACGGTGCTGGGCACCGACGGCTTCGGCCGCAGCGACTACCGCCGCAAGCTGCGCCGCTTCTTCGAGGTCGACCGCTGGCACGTGGTGGTGGCCGCGCTCAAGGCGCTGGCCGACGACGGCGTGATCAAGCACACCGTGGTGGCCGAGGCCATCGAGAAGTACGGGCTCCAAGCCGAGCGCGCCGCCCCCTGGACCGTCTGAGGCACGACATAGCATGAGCAACGCAATCGACATCAAGGTTCCGGACATCGGCGATTTCAGCGATGTGCCGGTCATCGAGATCTTCGTGAAGCCCGGCGACACGGTGAAGGCCGAAGACCCGCTGGTCTCGCTCGAATCCGACAAGGCGACGATGGACGTGCCCGCGCCGCGCGGCGGCGTGGTCGAGTCCATTTCGGTGAAGCTGGGCGACAAGGTCAGCGAAGGCAGCGTCATCATGACGTTCAAGGCGGAGGGCGGCGCTGCTGCAGCACCCGCGCCCGCCGAAACCGCCAAGCCCAGCGTGAGCGCCGCGCCGTCGGCCACCAGCGCTCCGGCCGGCATCGCCGAGGTGCGCGTGCCGGACATCGGCGACTTCAAAGACGTGCCGGTCATCGAGATCTTCGTGAAGGTCGGCGACACGGTGAAGGCCGAAGACCCGATCGTCTCGCTCGAATCGGACAAGGCGACGATGGACGTGCCCGCGCCGCTGTCGGGCGTGGTGACGGCCATCGGCATCAAGATCGGGGACAAGGTGAGCGAAGGGTCGGTGATCCTGTCGCTTTCCACGGGCGACGCACCGGCTGCCGCTGCGCCCGCGCCCGCCGCGCCTGCGATTGCCGCTCTGGCGCAAGCCGCGGCATCGGCTGGCGGCACCATCGACGAAGCCGCCTTCGCACTGGCCTACGCCGGCCCGGCCGTGCGCAAGCTCGCACGAGAACTCGGTGTGGACCTCGGAAAGATCAAGGGCACCGGCGACCACGGCCGCATCGTGCGCACCGACGTCGAAGCCTTCGCCAAGGGTGGCGGAGCGGCGGCCGCACCGGCCGCTGGCAAGTCTGCTGCTGCACCTGCAGGTGGTGGCGTCGGCGGCATCGACCTGCTGCCCTGGCCCAAGGTCGACTTCGCCAAGTTCGGCCCGACCGAGCGCAAGGAGCTGTCGCGCATCAAGAAGATCAGCGCCGCCAACCTGCACCGCAACTGGGTCGTCATTCCGCATGTGACGACGCACGACGAGGCCGACATCACCGACCTGGAGCCCTTCCGCGTGCAGATGAACAAGGAGCTGGAGAAGTCGGGCGTGAAGATCAGCATGCTGCCCTTCATGATGAAGGCGGCCGTGGCCGCGCTGAAGAAGTTTCCCGAGTTCAATGCGAGCCTCGACGGCGACGCGCTGGTGCTCAAGAACTACTGGCACATCGGCTTCGCGGCCGACACGCCCAACGGGCTCATGGTGCCGGTGATCCGCGACGTCGACAAGAAGACCGTGCCCGAGATCGCCAAGGAGATGGGCGAGCTCGCCAAGCTCGCGCGCGACGGCAAGCTCAAGCCCGACCAGATGTCGGGCGGCACCTTCACCATCAGCTCGCTGGGCGGCATCGGCGGCATCTACTTCACGCCGATCATCAACGCGCCCGAGGTCGCCATCATGGGCGTGTGCAAGAGCTACTGGAAGCAGCACTCGTCGGACGGCAAGACCTACACCTCGCGCCTCACGCTGCCGCTGTCCCTCTCGTGGGACCACCGCGTGATCGACGGCGCCGCCGCCGCGCGCTTCAACGTCCATTTCGCCAACGTGCTCGCCGACCTGCGTCGCGTGCTGTTCTGAAGGAAGCTCCCAAATGGCACACACGGTGGAAGTCAAGGTTCCCGACATCGGCGATTTCAAGGATGTCGCGATCATCGAACTGCTGGTCAAGCCCGGCGAAGTCATCGCGGTCGATACCGGGTTGATCATGGTGGAGTCGGACAAGGCTTCGATGGAGATTCCGTCGAGCCATGCGGGCGTCGTGAAGGAGCTGAAGGTTGCGTTGGGTGACAAGGTGAGCGAAGGCTCGGTCATCCTGGTGATCGAGACGTCGGCTGCGGGGGCGGGGGCATCCTCACCCCAGCCCTCTCCCGCAAGCGGGAGAGGGGGCGAGGTGGCGCCTGCGCCGGCACCCATTGCCGGCAGCTACACCGGCAAGGCCGACATCGAATGCGAAGTGCTCGTGCTCGGCGCCGGCCCCGGCGGCTACTCGGCCGCGTTCCGCAGCGCCGACCTCGGCATGAAGACCGTGCTGGTCGAACGCTACGCCACGCTCGGCGGCGTGTGCCTCAACGTGGGCTGCATCCCGTCGAAGGCGCTGCTGCACACGGCCGGCGTGATGGACGAGGTCAAGCTGCTCGCCAGGCACGGCATCAAGTACGCGGCGCCCGAGGTCGACATCGACGCGCTGCGCGACTTCAAGGACGGCGTCATCAAGAAGCTCACCGGCGGCCTCGCCGGCATGGCGAAGGCGCGCAAGGTCGAGGTGGTCACGGGCGTCGGCAGCTTCCTCGATGCGCACCATCTCGAAGTGGTGGGCGAGGGCGGCGCGAAGAAGGTGGTGAAGTTCGCCAAGGCCATCATCGCCGCGGGCTCGCAGGCGGTGAAGCTGCCGTTCATGCCCGAGGACGACCGCGTCGTCGACTCGACCGGCGCGCTGCTGCTCAAGGGGATCCCGAAGCGCATGCTGGTCATCGGCGGCGGCATCATCGGCCTGGAAATGGCCACGGTGTATTCGACGCTGGGCACGCGCATCGACGTGGTCGAGATGCTCGATGGCCTCATGCAGGGCGCCGACCGCGATCTCGTGAAGGTGTGGGAGAAGGTCAACGCACCGCGCTTCGACAACGTGATGCTCAAGACGAAGACCGTCGGTGCGAAGGCCACCAAGGCCGGCATCGAAGTGAGCTTCGAGGGCGAGAAGGCGCCGAAGGAGCCGCAGGTCTACGACCTCGTGCTCGTGGCCGTGGGCCGCAGCCCCAACGGCAAGAAGATCGCGGCCGACAAGGCCGGCGTGGCGGTCACCGACCGCGGCTTCATCGACGTCGACAAGCAGATGCGCACCAACGTGCCGCACATCTTCGCCATCGGCGACATCGTCGGTCAGCCCATGCTCGCCCACAAGGCGGTGCACGAGGCGCACGTGGCCGCAGAAGTGGCGCACGGCGAGGCTTCGTATTTCGATGCGCGGCAGATTCCCTCGGTGGCCTACACCGACCCCGAAGTGGCCTGGGCCGGCAAGACCGAGGAGCAGTGCAAGGCCCAGGGCCTGAAGGTCGGCAAGGCGGTGTTCCCCTGGGCCGCATCGGGCCGCGCGATCGCCAACGGTCGCGACGAGGGATTCACCAAGCTGCTGTTCGATGAGACAACCCACCGCATCGTCGGTGGCGGCATCGTCGGCACGCATGCGGGCGACCTGATCAGCGAGGTGTGCCTGGCCATCGAGATGGGCTGCGAGCCCTCGGACATCGGCAAGACCATCCACCCGCATCCGACGCTGGGCGAATCCATCGGCATGGCGGCCGAGGTGTTCGAGGGGCATTGCACCGACCTGCCTCCAGTGAAGAAGAAGTAGGCCGCCGCCATGCCGCTTGCACTGGCTTTCGAGGCCCTGGGATCGGGGCCTCCGGTGGTGATCCTGCACGGCCTGTTCGGCGCGGGGCGCAACTGGACGCAGGTCGCAGAGGCGCTGGCCGCGGACCACCGCATCTACCTGCCCGATGCCCGCAACCATGGCGGCTCGCCGTGGGCCGAGTCGATGTCGTATGCCGAGATGGCGAGCGATGTGCTCGCGCTCATCGAGAGCGAGCGGCTGCAGCGCCCCTTCGTCATCGGCCACAGCATGGGCGGCAAGACCGCGATGGCGCTTGCGCTCTCGCACCCCGAGGCCATCGCCGGCATCGCGGTGATCGACATCGCGCCCGAGAGCTACGCGGACCAGTTCTCGTCGTACGTGTCGGCCATGCGCAGCCTCGATGTGGCGGGCGCGGCCAGCCGGCGCGAGATCCGCCAGGCGCTGGCCGACAGCCTGAGCGCGGAGGCACCGGTCGATTTCCTCATGCAGAACCTGCGCCGCCAGAACGACCGCTTCGACTGGCGCCTGAACCTGCTGGCCACGGGCCTGTGCATGCGCGAGCTCTGCAGCTTTCCCGATGCGCTGCGCGGTGCGCGCTACGACGGGCCGGCGCTCTTCATCCATGGCGCGGAGTCCGACTACCTGCGGCCTTCCTCGCTCGCCGGCATCCGCGCGCTGTTCCCGCATGCGGAGACCGAGCGCATTGCCGATGCCGGCCACTGGGTGCATGCGGACCAGCCCGCGGCGCTCCTGTGCGGCCTGCGCGACTGGCTCGCCGACGCGGCAGCCGCCACCTCTCTTTGACACATCCCCACGGAGACACCATGTCCGACGACAAACTGCGCGAAGCCGCCCTCGACTACCACCGCTATCCCACGCCCGGCAAGATCTCGGTGAACCCGACCAAGCCGATGGCCACGCAGCGCGACCTGGCGCTCGCGTACTCGCCCGGCGTGGCCGAGGCCTGCATGGAGATCGCACGCGACCCGGCCGAGGCGATGAACCTCACCTCGCGCGCCAACCTCGTGGCCGTCATCACCAACGGCACCGCGGTGCTGGGCCTGGGCAACATCGGCGCGCTCGCCGGCAAGCCGGTGATGGAAGGCAAGGCCTGCCTCTTCAAGAAGTTCGCCGGCATCGACGTGTTCGACATCGAGCTCGACGAGAACGACCCCGACGCGCTCATCGACACCATCGCGCGCATGGAGCCCACCTTCGGTGGCATCAACCTCGAAGACATCAAGGCGCCCGAGTGCTTCTACATCGAGAAGAAGCTGCGCGAGCGCATGAAGATCCCGGTGTTCCACGACGACCAGCACGGCACCGCCATCGTCGCGGCCGCGGCCATCCTCAATGCGCTGCGGCATGTGAAGAAGGACATCCGCGAGGTGAAGCTCGTGGCCTCGGGCGCGGGCGCGGCTGCGCTGGCCTGCCTGGACCTGATCGTGAGCCTGGGTCTGCCGATGCAGAACATCTACGTGTCCGACAGCGCGGGCGTGGTCTACACGGGCCGCAAGGAGCAGATGGACCCGAACAAGGCCCGCTATGCGCAGGAGACCTCGGCGCGCAAGCTGGGCGACATCATCGGCGGCGCAGACATCTTCCTTGGCCTCTCGGCCGGCGGCGTGCTCAAGCCCGAGATGGTGAAAGAGATGGCGCGCGATCCGATCATCCTCGCGATGGCCAACCCGACGCCGGAGATCCTGCCGGAAGACGCGCTGGCCGTGCGGCCCGATGCGATCCTGGGCACCGGCCGGTCGGACTATCCGAACCAGGTCAACAACGTCCTCTGTTTCCCGTTCATCTTCCGCGGTGCGCTCGATGTGGGCGCGACCGCCATCAATGAAGAGATGAAGCTCGCCGCCGTGCGCGCCATCGCCGAACTTGCGCATGCCGAGATTCCCGAGGTGGTGGCGCAGGCCTACGGCGCGGTGGGCCTTCGCTTCGGCCGCGACTACCTGATCCCGAAGCCTTTCGATCCGCGCCTTATCGAAGCGGTCGCGCCCGCGGTGGCGCAGGCCGCAGTGGACAGCGGCGTGGCCACGCGGCCCATCGCCGACATGAAGGCCTACCGCCAGCGCCTGTCGCAGTTCGTCTACCAGTCGGGCAGCAGCATGCAGCCGCTGTTCGCCGCCGCCAAGCAATCGCCCAAGCGCGTGGTCTATGCCGAGGGCGAGGACGAACGCGTGCTGCGCGCCGCGCAGGTGGTGGTCGACGAAGGCCTTGCGCGCCCGCTGCTGCTGGGCCGCCCCGACGTGATCGCCGAGCGCATCGCGCAGTACGGCCTGCGCCTTTCGCTGGGCACCGACTGCGAGGCTGTCGACCTGCACGACCCCGCAGTGCACGGCGATGCGGCCGAAACCTACTACCAGCTCAAGCGCCGCGACGGCGTTTCGCGCCTCGTGGCACAGACCGAGATGCGCAGCCGCGGCACGCTGCTCGCGGCCATGCTGGTGCGCCAGGGCAAGGCCGACGCGATGCTGTGCGGCACGCTCGGTGGCTACGGCGACCACCTGCGCCATGTGCGCGACGTGATCGGCCTGCGCGCCGGCACCAAGACCCTGGCCGCGATGCAGATGCTGATGCTGCCGGGCCGCCAGCTCTTCATCTGCGACACGCACGTGAACCGCGACCCCGATGCCGCGCAGATCGCCGAGATCGCGCTGCTCGCGGCCGAAGAGGTGCGCCGCTTCGGCGTGACGCCGGCCGTGGCGCTGCTGTCGCACTCCAACTTCGGCGGATCGGATGCGGCCTCGGCCTTGAAGATGCGGGAAGCCCTCGCACTCATCCAGGCGGCCGATCCGAAGCTCGCGGTGGAAGGCGAGATGCGCGGCGATGCGGCGCTCTCCAAATCGATCCTCGACCACGAGTTCCCCGACTCGGCGCTGGAGACCGAGGCCAACGTGCTCATCATGCCCAACGTCGATGCGGCCAACATCTCCTACAACCTGCTGCGCATGGCGGCCGGCAGCGGCATCACGGTGGGCGGCATCCTGCTGGGCGCGGCGCGCTCGGTGCACATCCTCACGCCGTCGTCCACGGTGCGCCGCATCGTCAACATGACGGCGCTGGCGGTGGTCGATGCCAACTCGCACCGCAACGCGGCCTGACGCGACGGCATCGCCATGAACGACATCGCAGTGCGCCACGGCCCGCAGCGCGGCGCCGACAAGACGCGCCGGATCCCGATCCGTGTCGCCGAGTCGGGCCCGGCCCTGGCCAAGCCCGACTGGATCCGCGTGCGCGTCTCGCAGAGCGACAGCTTCAAGGAAGTGAAGCGCACGCTGCGCGAGGCCAGCCTGCACACCGTGTGCGAAGAGGCCTCGTGCCCGAACATCGGCGAGTGCTTCGGCAAGGGCACGGCCACCTTCATGGTGCTGGGCGATCTCTGCACGCGCCGCTGCCCGTTCTGCGACGTGGCGCACGGCCGGCCGCAGCCGCCCGATCCGCAAGAGGCGCAGCACCTGGCCGAGACGGTCGCGCGGCTGAAGCTCAAGTACGTGGTGATCACCAGCGTGGACCGCGACGACCTGCGCGACGGCGGCGCGGCGCATTTCGCCGCATGCATCCGCGCGGTGCGCACGCAGTCGCCGGGCACGCAGATCGAGGTGTTGGTGCCCGACTTCCGCGGCCGCGCCGAGGTGGCGCTGGACATCCTCGCGGCCGACCCGCCCGATGTGATGAACCACAACCTGGAGACCGTGCCGCGCCTGTACCGGCAGGCGCGACCCGGTGCCGACTACCTGCACTCGCTGCAGCTCCTGCAGTCGTTCCGTGCGCGCTGCCCCGATGTGCCCACCAAGTCCGGCCTGATGCTGGGCCTGGGCGAGACCGACGACGAGGTGCTCGAGGTGATGCGCGACATGCGCAGCCACGGCGTGAGCATGCTCACCGTCGGCCAGTACCTGCAGCCGCGCCCCGGCAACCTGCCCTTGGCGCGCTACGTCGCGCCCGCGCAGTTCGAAACCCTTGCGCAGCAGGCGCACGCGATGGGCTTCGCCCATGCGGCCTGCGGACCGCTCGTGCGGTCGAGCTACCACGCCGACCGGCAGGCGCATGCCGCCGGCGTCTGAAATTTTCTAGGAGATCCCCGTGGACCAACCATCCGTCGCACCCAAGCCTTTCTACAAATCCCTGTACTTCCAGGTCATCACCGCCATCGTGCTCGGGGTGCTGCTCGGGCACTTCTGGCCCGACACCGGCGCGTCGATGAAACCGCTGGGCGACGGCTTCATCAAGCTCATCAAGATGATCATCGCGCCGATCATCTTCTGCACGGTGGTGGTGGGCATCGCCGGCATGGAGGACATGAAGAAGGTCGGCAAGACCGGCGGCCTGGCCTTGCTCTACTTTGAGATCGTGAGCTCCATCGCGCTGGTGGTGGGCCTGGTCATCATCAACATCGTGCGGCCCGGCGCCGGCATGAACGTCGACGTGAGCCAGCTCGACACCAAGGGCATCGCGGCCTACACCGGCCCCGGCAAGATGCAGAGCACCACCGACTTCCTGCTCAACGTGATTCCCAACACGGTGGTCGATGCCTTCGCCAAGGGCGAGATCCTGCAGGTGCTGCTGATCGCGGTGATGTTCGGCTTTGCGCTGCACAAGTTCGGCGGCCGCGGCACGCTGGTGTTCGACGTGATCGAGAAGGGCTCGCATGTGCTCTTCGTGATCGTGGGCTACATCATGAAGGTCGCGCCCATCGGTGCCTTCGGCGCCATGGCCTTCACCATCGGCAAGTACGGCGTGAGCTCGCTGCTGCAGCTCGGCCAACTGATGGCCACCTTCTACCTGACCTGCCTGCTGTTCATCTTCGTGGTGCTCGGGCTCATTGCGCGCTTCCACGGGTTCAGCATCTGGAAGTTCATCAAGTACATCAAGGAAGAACTCCTGATCGTGCTGGGCACTTCGTCGAGCGAATCGGTGCTGCCGCGCATGATGGCCAAGCTGGAGAACCTGGGCGCGAAGAAGTCGGTGGTCGGCCTGGTGGTGCCCACGGGCTACTCGTTCAACCTCGACGGCACCTCGATCTACCTGACGATGGCGGCGGTGTTCATCGCGCAGGCGACCAACACCGACATGACGCTCACGCAGCAGTTCACGCTGCTGGCCGTGCTGCTGCTCACCTCCAAGGGCGCGGCCGGCGTCACGGGCAGCGGCTTCATCGTGCTGGCGGCCACGCTCTCGGCCGTGGGCCATGTGCCGGTGGCGGGCCTCGCGCTCATCCTGGGCATCGACCGCTTCATGTCGGAGGCGCGCGCCCTGACCAACCTGATCGGCAACGGCGTCGCGACCGTCGTGGTCGCCAAGTGGACCGACGACCTCGACGTCGTACGCATGAACCGCATCCTGAACCAGGAGAGCACCGCCGAGGCCGAGGAGCCCGAGCTGGTGCTCGATGCGACCGAGGCGCACATGCCTGTCGGCCCGGCGCGTTGAACCTGAACGCCACCTCGCAGTCACCGACCCATGAGCACCCCTGATTCGAAGCACCGCATCGTGATCGTCGGCGGCGGCGCGGGCGGGCTGGAGCTGGCCACGCGCCTGGGCGATTCGCTGGGCAAGAAGGGCCGCGCGGAGATCACGCTGATCGACAAGCACCGCACCCATGTGTGGAAGCCCAAGCTGCACGAGATCGCCTCGGGCAGCATGGACATGAGCGCCCACGAGGTCGACTACCTCGCGCAGGCGCACTGGCACGGCTTCCGCTTCCGGCTCGGCGAACTGACCGGCATCGACCGCGAGCGGCGCGAGGTGCAGGTGGCGCCGTACCTGGACGACGAAGGCCGGCTGGTCACGCCCGAGCGCGCCTTCGGCTACGACACGCTGGTGATTGCCATCGGCAGCCTCAGCAACGACTTCGGCACGCCCGGCGTGCGCGAGCATGCGCTGCGGCTCGAATCGAAGGCCGATGCGCAGCGCTTTCACCAGCGCATGGTCAACGCCTGCATCCGTGCGCATGCGCAGACCACGCCGCTGCGGCCCGAGCAGTTGCACGTGGCGATCATCGGCGCGGGCGCGACCGGCGTGGAACTGGCGGCCGAGCTGCATCGCACCACGCGCGAGGTGGTGGCCTATGGGCTGGACCGCGTGGACGCGGAGAAGGACATCCAGGTCAGCGTGATCGAAGCCGCCGACCGCGTGCTGCCCGCGCTGCCCGCGCGCATGTCCGCGGCCACCGAGGCGCTGCTGCGCAAGCTGGGCGTGGACGTGCACACGTCGGCCAAAGTCGCCGAGGTGCTGCCCGAAGGCGTGCGCCTGGCCGATGGCCGCGTGCTGCCGGCCGAGCTGGTGGTGTGGGCCGCGGGCGTGAAGGCGGCCGACTTCATGAAGGACATCGCGGGGCTGGAGACCAACCGCAGCAACCAGCTCGCGGTGCGGCTCACGCTGCAGACCACGCGCGATGCGGACATCTTCGCCATCGGCGACTGCGCGGCCTGCGACTGGCCCGAGGCCAACGACGGCAAGGGCGGCCTGGTGCCGCCGCGCGCGCAGGCGGCGCACCAGCAGGCCTCGCACGTCGCGGCGCAGATCCGCCGGCGCATGGCGGGCAAGGCGCTCAAGCCGTACCGCTACCGCGACTTCGGCTCGCTGGTGTCGCTGGGCGAGTTCAGCACCGTCGGCAACATGATGGGCGGCCCGGTGGGTGGCAGCCTGATGATCGAAGGCCGCTTCGCGCGGCTCATGTACGTGTCGCTCTACAAGATGCACGAGCTGGCGCTGCACGGCGTCGTGAAGGTCTCGCTCGACACGCTCGCCCGTCTCATCACGCGGCGCACCGAACCTCACGTCAAGCTGCATTGAGCAGGCAGGCACGGCCATGACCACACCTTCAAACCCTTTCGATGCGACCTCCTGGCTGCAGGCCTGGCAGCAAGGGCTGTCGCAAAGCCACCTGCAGTTCGGCGCGCTGATGCGCAATGCGCTGGAGGCCGCGCCCGTCGATGCGCGCGGCAAGGCGCAGATGGACTTCGCGCTGCGCCAGGTCATCGATGCGATGAACCCGGCCAACAGCTTCGCGACCAACCCCGAGGCGATTCAGGCTGCGCTCGACTCGGGCGGCACCAGCCTGCTCGAAGGCGCGCGCCTCTTCCTCGCGGACGTGGCGAAGGGCCGCATCTCGATGTCGGACGACGAGGCCTTCGAGGTCGGCCGCAATGTCGCGACCAGCCCGGGCAGCGTGGTGTTCGAGAACGAGCTGATGCAGCTCGTGCAGTACACGCCGTCCACGGCCAAGGTGCACAAGCGGCCGCTGGTGATCGTGCCGCCCTGCATCAACAAGTTCTACATCCTCGACCTGCAGCCTGCGAATTCGCTGGTGGCGCATGCGGTCGAGCAGGGGCACACGGTGTTCCTCGTGTCGTGGCGCAACGTGTCCGAGAAACAGGGGCACCTGGGGTGGGACGACTACGTCGAGCAAGGCGTGCTGCAGGCGCTCGACGTGGCACGCGGCATCGCCCGCTCGGACAAGGTCAACACGCTGGGCTTCTGCATCGGCGGCACGCTGCTGGGCAGTGCGCTCGCCGTGGCCGCCGCACGTGGCGAGAAACCGGCCGCGAGCGTCACGCTGCTGACGGCGATGCTCGACTTCTCGGACACCGGCGAGCTCGGCCTCATGGTCGACGAGAACATGGTCGCCACGCGCGAAGCCACCATCGGCCGCGGCGGCCTCATGAAGGGCCGCGAGCTCGCGACCGTGTTCGCCGCGCTGCGCGCCAACGACCTGATCTGGTCCTACGTGGTCAACGGCTACCTGAAGGGCAAGGCGCCCGCGGCCTTCGACCTCCTGTTCTGGAACGGCGACGACACCAACCTGCCGGGGCCGATGTACTGCTGGTACCTGCGCAACACCTACCTGGAGAACAAGCTGCGCGAGCCCGGCGGCACGGTGCAGTGCGGCGTGCCGGTGGACCTGTCGCGCATCGACGCGCCGGCTTTCATCTACGCCTCCCGCGACGACCACATCGTGCCGTGGAAGACCGCCTATGCGGGCACGCAACTGCTGGGCGGCGGCACGCGCTTCGTGCTCGGCGCGAGCGGCCACATCGCAGGCGTGATCAATCCGCCCGCGAAGAAAAAGCGCAACCACTGGGTGGGCGATCTCGCGGCCGATGCGGGCGCGTGGCTAGCCAACGCAGAGAGCATCGACGGCAGCTGGTGGCCCGCGTGGAGCGAGTGGCTCGCCACGCATGCCGGCGTGAAGGTCGCTGCGCGCCGCACCTTGGGCAGTACCGAATTTCCCGTCATCGAGCCCGCACCCGGGCGCTATGTCAAAGCCAAGGCGGCCTGAGCACGGGCGCCGCCATTCCTTTTTTCTTCAGCACCAACCTCAAGGAGACTCTCATGTCAGACGATATCGTGATCGTGGCCGCGCAACGCACGGCGGTCGGCAAGTTCGGCGGCGCGCTCGCCGGCACGGCCGCGCCGGAACTGGGCGCGCACGTGGTGAAGGGGCTGCTCGAGAAAGCCGGCGTGCCGGGCGATGCGGTGTCCGAGGTGATCATGGGCCAGGTGCTCGCGGCCGGCGCGGGGCAGAACCCGGCGCGGCAGACGGTCATCAAGGCGGGGCTGCCGATCGGCGTGCCGGGCCTCACCATCAACAAGGTCTGCGGCTCGGGCCTCAAGGCCGTGATGCTCGCGGCACAGGCGGTGAAGTGCGGCGACGCCGAGATCGTGGTGGCCGGCGGCCAGGAGAACATGAGTGCGGCGCCGCATGTGCTGCCCAACTCGCGCAACGGCCAGCGCATGGGCGACTGGAAGCTGGTCGACACCATGATCGTGGACGGCCTCTGGGATGTCTACAACCAGTACCACATGGGCACCACGGCCGAGAACGTGGCAAAAAAATACGGCATCACGCGCGAGATGCAGGACGCGCTCGCGCTGGCTTCGCAGCAGAAGGCCGCGGCCGCGCAGGACGCCGGCCGCTTCAACGACGAGATCCTTCCGTTCAGCATCGCGCAGAAGAAGGGCGACCCCATCGTCTTTTTGGCCGACGAGTTCGTGAACCGCAAGACCAACGCCGATGCGCTCGCGGGCCTGCGCCCCGCATTCGACAAGGCCGGCTCGGTGACCGCGGGCAATGCCTCGGGCCTGAACGACGGCGCGGCCGCGGTGCTGGTGATGTCGGCCTCGCGCGCCGCGGCGCTGGGCCTCAAGCCCCTGGCCGTGATCCGCGCCTATGCGAGCGCGGGTCTCGATCCGTCGCTCATGGGCATGGGGCCGGTGCCGGCTTCGCAGCTCGCGCTCAAGAAGGCTGGGTGGAAGGCGCAGGACCTGGACCTCATGGAAATCAACGAAGCCTTCGCGGCACAGGCCTGCGCGGTCAACCAGCAGATGGAATGGGACACCAGCCGAATCAACGTGAACGGTGGCGCCATCGCCATCGGCCACCCCATCGGCGCCTCGGGTTGCCGCGTGTTGGTGACGCTGCTGCACGAGATGCGCCGCCGCGGCGCGAACAAGGGCCTGGCGTCGCTGTGCATCGGCGGCGGCATGGGTGTGGCGCTTGCGGTCGAACGCGCCTGAGAACGTATTTCTTTCATCACACACGAGGAGCAAGCCAATGAGCAACAAAGAACAAGTGGTCCTGGTCACCGGCGGCATGGGCGGCCTGGGCGAGACGATCTCCACCAAGATGGTCGATGCGGGCTACAAGCTCGCGGTGACGTACTCGCCGGGCAACAAGTCGCATGCCGACTGGGTGGCCCAGATGGCCGAGCGCGGCTACCGGATCCTGGCCGTGCCCTGCGACGTGGCCGACTACGACTCGTGCGCGCAAGCCGTGAGCCAGGTGCAGAAGGCGCTGGGCCCGGTCGACGTGCTGGTCAACAACGCCGGCATCACGCGCGACATGACCTTCAAGAAGATGGACCAGATCAACTGGAACGCCGTGCTGCGCACCAACCTCGACAGCCTCTTCAACATGAGCAAGCAGGTGGCCGACGGCATGGTGGACCGGGGCTGGGGCCGCATCATCAACGTGTCGTCGGTGAACGGATCGAAGGGCGCGTTCGGCCAGACCAACTACTCGGCCGCCAAGGCCGGCGTGCACGGCTTCACCAAGGCGCTGGCGCTCGAAGTGGCCAAGAAGGGCGTGACGGTGAACACCATCTCGCCCGGCTACATCGGCACGAAGATGGTCACGGCCATCCCGAAGGAAGTGCTCGACAGCAAGATCCTGCCGCACATCCCCGTCGGCCGCCTGGGCAAGCCCGAGGAAGTGGCGGGCCTGATCATCTACCTGGCTTCGGAAGAAGCCGCCTTCGTGACGGGCGCCAACATCGCCATCAACGGCGGCCAGCACATGCAATGAGCGCACGACCATGATCTTGAAAAACGGCATCGATCAGGTCGCCCTGATCAACAAGTTCACCGACGCCACGGCCAAGCAGGGCGAAGCCATTCGCAAGACCGTGCACGAGGCCACGCTCAAGGCGCTGCAGGGCCGCGAGCTCACGCTCGCGAACATCCGGCAGGTGCTGGGCACGGTCACCAAGGCGGCGTCCGCGGGTGCGCAAGGCAGCAAGCTGCCGGCGCCCGATGTGGAGGCGCTGCTGGCCAAGGCCTTCGCCGGCATGGACGGCGCACTGGAGCAGGCGGTGGTGGCCAACCAGCGCGCACTGCAGCAGCTGGTCGACCAGGGCGTGAGCCTGCGCGAGACGCAACTGAAGAAGGCGCTGGGCGACATCGAGAAGATGGAAGACACGCTGTTCGCCAGCGTGCGCAAGGCGGCGCCGATGGACGGTCCGTGGGGCGGCGTGTTCCAGGCGATGCAGGGCAAGACGACCGGCACCGGCGTCCGTGCCACGGCGGCGCTCGACCAGTTGATGGAAGACACGCACAAGAACCTGCGCGATGGCCGCGCGATGAGCCTGCGCGCCTCGCAGGCGCTGCTCGACAGCTACGCCACGCTCGCGAGCGGCGTGCTGATCGGCATGTCCGAGGCTCTGAAGCAGGGCGGCACGGCGAAGCGATGACCCACGCTGGCGGCGGCGCTGCCGTCGTCGCCAGCCCGAAAGGAACCCGATGGACGCCCTGATCCTCGCCCGCATGCAGTTCGCGGCCAACATCACCTTTCACATCCTCTTTCCCACGATCAGCATCGCGCTGGGCTGGTTGCTGCTGTTCTTCCGATGGCGCTGGCTGCACATACGCGGTGGCGGCGATGGCGCATCGGCGCAGGGCTGGCTCGATGCCTACCGCTTCTGGACCAAGGTGTTCGCGCTGACCTTCGCGCTCGGCGTGGTCAGCGGCATCACCATGAGCTTTCAGTTCGGCACCAACTGGCCGGGCTTCATGGAGCGTGTGGGCAATGTGGCGGGGCCGCTCCTGGGCTACGAGGTGCTCACCGCGTTCTTTCTCGAAGCGGGTTTCCTTGGCGTGATGCTGTTCGGCCACGGCAAGGTCGGCGAGCGCGTGCACCTGATGTCGACCTTCATGGTGGCCTTCGGCACCACGCTCTCGGCGTTCTGGATACTGGCGCTCAACTCGTGGATGCAGACGCCCGCGGGCCACGAGATCGTCGATGGCGAGTTCCATGTCGCAAGCTGGCTCGCCGTCATCTTCAATCCGTCGTTCCCCTATCGCTTCGCGCACATGCTGCTGGCCTCGGCGCTGACCTGTGCATTCCTGCTGATCGGCCTGTCTTCGTGGCAGGTGCTGCGCGGCGTCGGCCAGCGCAGCGCGGCGCGCGTGATGCGCGTGGGGCTCACGCTCGCGGCTGTGCTGATTCCGGTGCAGATCGTGGTGGGCGACATGCACGGCCTCAACACGCTCGAACACCAGCCCGCGAAGATCGCGGCGATGGAAGGCGTGTGGGACACCGAGCGCGGCGCGCCGCTGCTGCTGTTCGCGATTCCCGATGCGGCGGCGCGCAGGAACCATTTCGAGATCGCGATCCCGAACGGCGCGAGCCTGATCCTCACGCACAAGGCCGACGGAGAGATCCGCGGGCTCAACGATTTCCAGGGGGCGCATCCGCCGCCGCTGCCGATGTTCTTCGCATTCCGGCTCATGGTCGGCATGGGCATGCTGATGCTCGCGGCGAGCTGGCTCGGATGGTGGCTGTACCGCCGCACGAAGTGGCAGCCGGCGTTGCTGCCGCGCGCGCTGCTGTGGCTCTTCGCGGGCATGACCTTCTCGGGCTGGGTGGCCACCGTCGCGGGCTGGTACGTCACCGAGATCGGGCGGCAGCCCTACATCGTCTACGGGCTGGTGCGCACGGCCGATGTGGTCTCGAAAGTGCCCTCCGCGATGATCGGGCTCACGCTGGCGCTTTATGTCGCGCTGTACCTCGCGCTCATCGTGGCGTATGTCGCGGTGCTCAAGTACATGGCCGAGAAGCCCGACGAAGTGCTGGCGACCGAGGCCGCCGAACAGGCCGCGACGCCGCCGGGCGCGATCACCTCGCCCATCGTGGAAGGAGGCCGCGCATGAACGCGATGGCGAGTTTCGATGCGGCGCTGCCGGTGATCTTCATGGTGCTCATGGGCGTGTCGATGCTGGTCTACGTGGTCAGCGACGGCTACGACCTCGGCGTGGGCATGCTGATGCACCGCGCCACCGATGCCGAGAAGGACGTGATGGTCGCTTCCATCGGCCCGTTCTGGGACGCCAACGAAACCTGGCTGGTGCTGGGCGTGGGCATCCTGCTGGTGGCCTTTCCGAAGGCGCACGGCCTCGTGCTCGGCGAGCTCTACCTGCCGGTCACGCTGATGCTCATCGGGCTCACGCTGCGCGGCGTGGCCTTCGACTTCCGGGTGAAGGCGCGCGACAGCCACAAGCGCACCTGGGACCGGCTCTTCTTCGCGGGCTCCACGCTAGCCTCGGTGGCGCAGGGCTGGATGCTCGGGCGCTACATCAGCGGTTTCGGCACCGGCTGGAACTACCCGGTGTTCGCCGCCGCCATCGCGGTCGCGCTGCCGATGGCCTACGTGCTCATGGGCGCGGCGTGGCTCATCATGAAGACCGAGGGGGAACTGCAGGAGCGCGCCTTGCAGTGGGCGCGCATCGCTTGGGCGCCGATGGTCGGCGGCATGGTGCTGATCTCGATGGCCACGCCCTGGGTCAGTCCCGAGGTGCGCGAGCGCTGGTTCGCGTTGCCCGAGATCATCGCGCTGGCCGCGATTCCGCTCATGACCGGCGTGGCGCTGCTCGCGGTGCGCGGCCTCCTGAACACGCGCATGGTGCGCGGGCCGGTGTGCTGGCTGCCGTTCGTGCTGCTCATCATGGTGTTCGTGCTCGGCTTTCTCGGGCTGGCCTACAGCATCTTTCCTTATGTGGTGATCGGCCAGCTCACTATCTGGCAGGCCGCGAGCAGTGCGCCGGCGCTCAAGGTCATCCTGGTGGGGGCCTGCATCTCGGTGCCGGCCATCGTGGGCTACACCGTGTTCTCCTACCGGGTCTTCCGCGGCAAGACAGGCGAGCTGCGCTATGCCTGAGCATGCGCCGGGCCGGATCGAAACGCTTCATGACCCGCGCCATCGGGCAGCCACTGATGCGGCCTTCACGGCCTTGTGCAATAACGGGTTCATGACTTCACGGCGGCCGGCACTGCACCTCGATCTGCCTTCCCACACCCCCCGACGCTGGCGCGGCCTGCCGCGCTGGCTCGGCGCCCTGGCACTGGTGGCGGTGGCTGCCTTCGCCGGCCATCACCTGGCCATGCAGAACGGCCTCGCGCGCCTGCGCGACGCGGCCGACCACCGGCTCGACATGCTCGCGACAGGGCTCGATGCCGACCTCGCCCGCTTCGAATACCTGCCCGCGCTGCTGGAGATGACGCCCATCGTGCCGGCGCTGCTCGGCACGCCTTCGGACGGGTCGCTGCGCGAGGCGGTCAACCGCTACCTGGACGGCGTCAACGCCACCGCGGGCGCCGAGATGCTCTATGTGCTGGATGCCGGCGGTACGTCGCTCGCGGCCTCCGACTGGGACCGGCCCGGCACCACCGTCGGGCAGGACCTGTCGTTCCGTCCCTACGTGATCGATGCGCTCGGGCAGGGGCGGGGCCGCTTCTACGGCGTGGGCATCACCAGCCGCAAGCCCGGCTACTACCTCTCGTACGCGCTGCGCCGCGACCAGCCCTCGCGCGGCGTGGTGGCCGTGAAGGTCAACCTCGAGGAGGCCGAGCGCGCCTGGCGCAAGCTCCCGGGCGACGTGGTGCTGATCGACCAGCGCGGCGTGGTGATCCTCTCCACCCGCGAGGACATCAAGTTCCGCCCGATGCTCCCGCTCGACGGCCTGCAGCGCGCCGAGGTGCAGCGCTCGCGGCCCTATGGCGAGGCCGCGTTGCTGCCGCTGCAATGGGTGCAGAAGGAGGTGCTGGCGCGCGACGTGCAGGTCATCACGCTCGACGGCGTGGACCAGCTCGCCTCCACGCGCAAGCTGCGCGGCGCGCCATGGCAACTGGTGGTGCTCGACGACCTCGCGCCGGTGCGCGTGGGCGCGCGCAACGCGGCCATCACCGCGAGCCTGGCGATGGCGGTGCTGCTGCTGATCGCCGTCACGCTGTGGCAGCGCCGCCGCGCGGTGCGGCAGAAGCTCGCCAACCAGGCCGCGCTGCAGGCCGCGCACGATACCCTCGAATCGACCGTGGTGGCGCGCACCGCGCAACTGCGCGCCGCGCAGGGCGAGCTGGTGCATGCCGGCAAGATGGCGGCGTTGGGCCAGATGTCGGCCGGCGTGGTGCACGAGCTGAACCAGCCGCTCACCGCGATGCGCACGCTCTCGGAGAGCGCGGGCATCCTGCTCGACAAGAGCCGCTTCGACGACGTGCGCGGCAACCTGCAGCGCATCCGCGGCATGGTCGACCGCCTGGCGCGCCTGACCTCGCAGCTCAAGACCTTCGCGCACAAGAGCGAGCTGCCGCTGGCCGCGGTGCCGATGGCGCGCGCCATCGCCGATGCGCAGGTCATCGTGGCCGAGGCCACGAAGAAGAACGCCATCGCCATCGAGGTCGACGTGCAGCCCGCGAGCCTGAGCGTGATGGCCGAGGAGGCCGCGCTCGGCAGCGTGCTCGTCAACCTGATGCGCAACGCCATCGATGCGATGCAGGCGTCGCCGCGGCGCACGCTGCGCATCGAGGCGCGGCCGAACGAAGGCCGCGTGATCCTGCGCGTGAGCGACACCGGCCCCGGCATCCAGCCCGACATCCTGCCGCGCCTGTTCGAACCCTTCGTCACCAGCAAGCCCGCGGGCACGGGCCTCGGACTCGGGCTGGTGATCTCGGCACAATTGGTGCGCGCCATGGACGGCACGCTGCGCGCGGCCAACCCGCCCGAAGGCGGCGCCTCGTTCGTCGTCGACCTGCCGGCCGCCGTGCAGAACATCCTTATTCCCACCCCCACAGGAGTGATCAACAAGTGAGCGAAGCCCCTGTCATCCGGGTGATGCTGGTCGAGGACGACGAAGACGTCCGCCTCAGCACGACCCAGGTGCTGACCCTGGCCGGTTTCGAGGTCGAAGCCTTCAACAGCGCCGAACGCGCGCGCTCGCACATCAGCTTCGGCGTGCCGGCCATCGTGGTCTGCGACGTGCGCCTGCCGGGCCTGAGCGGCACCGAGTGGCTGCGCGAACTGCACACGGCCGATGCCGAGCTGCCCGTGATCCTGGTCACCGGCCACGGCCACATCGCGATGGCGGTGCAGGCCATGCGCGAGGGCGCCTATGACTTCATCGAAAAACCCTTCAGTTCCGAGCGGCTGGTGGCCATCGTGCGTCACGCCATCGAGCGCCGGCAGCTCTCGCTGCAGGTGCGCGCGCTGCGCGATGCGCTGGAGAACTGGAACGGCATCCAGTCGGTGCTGATCGGCCGTTCGGCGCAGATGCAGCTGGTGCGCCGCACGGTGATGACGCTGGCCGAGACCTCGGCCGACGTGCTGATCTACGGCGAGACCGGCACCGGCAAGGAGCTCGTCGCCCGTTGCCTGCACGACCACAGCGAGCGCCGGCGCCAGCATTTCGTGCCGCTCAACTGCGGCGGCCTGCCCGAGGCGCTGGCCGAGAGCGAACTCTTCGGCCACGAGGCCGGCGCCTTCACCAGCGCCAACCGCGTGCGCGTGGGCAAGTTCGAATACGCCAACGGCGGCACGCTCTTCCTCGACGAGATCGAGAGCATGCCGATGGCGGTGCAGATCAAGCTCCTGCGCGCGCTGCAGGAGCGCAGCATCGAGCGCATCGGCTCCAACAAGGCGATTGCCTTCGACTGCCGCGTGGTGGCCGCGAGCAAGGACGACCTGAAGGAAATGAGCGACCGTCAGAAGTTCAGGGCCGACCTGTACTACCGGCTGGGCGTGGCCTTCATCGAGCTGCCGCCGCTGCGCGAGCGCCGCGAAGACATCCCGCTGCTGTTCGAGCACTTCACGCTGCTGGCCGCAAGCCGCTACGAGCGCGCGGCGCCGCTGCTCACCAATGCGCAGCTGGCCGACCTGATGGCCTATGCCTGGCCCGGCAATGTGCGCGAACTGCGCAACGTGGCCGACCGCTTCGTGCTGGGTCTGCTCGGCGAGCGCCTCACGCAGGCGCGCGGCACCGGCGAGGGCTCGCCCGCGTTGCCGCGTGCGCTGCCGCAGCAGGTCGAGGCCTTCGAGCGCGCGGTGATCGTCGAGGCGCTGCGCAAGCACCAGGGCGACCAGCCGGCCACGGCCACCGCGCTGGCCATTGCACGGCAGACGCTGCACGACAAGCTGCGCAAGCTGGGGATCACGGCGGACGAGTTCAAATAAGGACGGGCATCCAGGGCGGCGATCACGGCCTGAAACCTTATGCCGCGAGGGGCACTGGGCCATCGCCTTCACCTGCGGGATAAGATTCCGCCCAGCAAAAAGACGCCCATCCCCCCAAGACGCCATGGCCACAAGCAGCAACCTTCAGGAACGCAAGCAGCGAGAGCTGGAACAACGCCGCAAGGACATCCTGAAGGTCGTGCGCAAGATGATCGTCAAGAGCGGCGCGCGCGAAATCACCATGCGCAAGGTGGCCGAGGAATCGGGCTTCTCGAACACCGTGGTGTATGCGCTCTTCGGCGACAAGGCCAGCATGATCGCCAACGCGGTCGACGACGACCTGATCCGGCTGAACAAGCTCATGCAGGCCGCGGTAGTTGGCGGCAAGAGTTCGATCGAACGCATCCGGCTCGCATGCCTTGCCTATGTCGAGAACGGGCTCAAACACCCCGACCAGTACTTCCTCGTGTTCATGGAGCGCCGTCCCGCAGCGCCCATCGAGACCTCGACGCTCACCTTCGGCGACCTCGAAAACGACCCCTACGCCTTCGTCTGCAGCCTCACCGCGGCGCTGGTGCACGACGGCTACATGGCCGCCGACGACAAGCAGGTGGCCGTGGCCACGCAGATCATCTGGGAGGGCATGCACGGCATGACCTCGCTGCGCGTCTCCACCGGCGACGACCCGTGGATCGAGCGGCTCGATGCCGAGGCGCACCTGAACCTGCTGCTCGACATTCTTCTCCTGGGCATCGTGCAGCGTTTTCCGGGCGCCAGGTCGGTTGCGGCGGTCAAGCTGCTGTCGCAGGGCCGCAGCTGAACCTTGCGCCCGCTCAGCGCACCAGCAGCTTCATCATCCGTTCGAAGGTCTTGCTGTAGGGCGGCTTGAAGAGGCCGACACCGTTGAAGGCCGACTGGTGAAAGATCGGCTTCATCTTCGAGAAGGTCCGGAAGCCGTGCTCCCCGTGGTACGCGCCCATGCCGCTCGCACCGACGCCGCCGAAGGGCAGGTCGTCCTGCGCGATGTGCAGCAGGGTGTCGTTGATCGACACGCCGCCGGCCACCGTCTGCTGCATCACCCGGTCGATGGTCGCGCCGTTCTTCTCGAACAGGTAGAGCGCGAGCGGGCGCGGGTGCGCGTTGACGTAGGCGATGGCTTCGTCGACGGTGCCGTAGGTCATCACCGGCAGGATGGGGCCGAAGATTTCTTCCTTCATCACGCGCATGCTGTCCTGCACGCCGGTCAGCAGCACCGGCGGGAAGCGGCGTGTCGCGGCATCGGGCGTCATGTCCGAGAGCGGCACGGCCGACGCGCCTTCCATCTGCGCGAGTGCGGCGAGCTCCTGCAGGCGGGAGAAGTGGCGCGGGCTCACGATGCTGGTGTAGTCGGTGTTGCGCGCGATGTCCGGGTACATCGCGTTGAACACGCGCCGGGCGCTGTCCGCGAAGCGCTGCTGCTGCCCCTCGGGCACCAGCACGTAGTCGGGCGCGATGCAGGTCTGGCCGGCGTTGAGCGTCTTGCCCACGAGGATGCGTTCGACGGCCTTCTCGAAGTTGGCATCGGGCCCGATGATCGCGGGCGACTTGCCGCCGAGCTCCAGCGTCACCGGCGTGAGGTTCTCGCTCGCGGCGCGCATCACATGGTGGCCGACGGCCGTCGAGCCGGTGAACAGCAGGTGGTCGAACGGCAGGCTGGTGAATTCGCGCGCCGCTTCGGCATCGCCGTTGACGATGGCGATCTCGTCTTCCGCGAAGCTGGCCCGCACGAGCGCGGCGAACAGCTCGGCAAAGCGCGGCGTGAATTCCGACTGCTTCACCATCACGCGGTTGCCCGCGGCGAGCGCCGCCGTCATCGGCCCCACCGCGAGGTTCAGCGGGTAGTTCCAGGGCACCACGATGCCGACCACGCCCAGGGGCTGCGGCATGATCCGCGACGACGCGGGCTTGAACCACAGGCCGGTGGAGCGACGCTGCGTGCGCATCCATTTCCTGCCGTGGCGCAGCGCATGGTTGATGCCCTCGACGGCGGGGAAGACCTCGGCGAGTTCGGTTTCCTGATAGGGCCGGTTGAAGAAGTCCGCGCTGATGGCGGCGGCGATCTCCTTGCGGTGGTCCATCACCAGCGCGCGCAGGCGCTCCAGGCGCGCGGCGCGCTCGCCCCATGGCGGGGTCTGCGCGCGCAGGCTGGCGGCGCGCATGGCGTCGAAGGTCTGTTTCATGTCTTGGGTCATGGCACTTCGTCGATGGGTTTCAGCCCGTTTGTTGGTACACCGGCCAGTGGTCCTGGATCTTGCCACCGCGCAGCGTCACCAGGTCGCCGAACTGCAGCAGCACGCCTTCGGCGATGGCGGGGCGCAGGAACACCTGGTCGTCCACCGAAAGGCCGGTGGCCGGCGAGCCGTTCACGTTCTCCTGGTTGGCGCTGTGGCCGAGGATGTTGTTGAACTGCAGGCCCTTGGGCGAGGCGTAGTCCGCGAGCCAGTAGCCGCCGTAGATGTAGTAGGTCTGGCGCTGGTTCACGTCCCACCACGAGAAGATCTTCGACTTGCCGTCGAGCGCCGGAATGGTCACCGGCCCGGTCGCCTTGATGACCGGCGTGGCGATGAAGGCGGCGGGCTCGTGCGCGGCCAAGGTCTCGATGTCGTAGTGCGTGGGCTTGAGCAGCGCGGTGCCGGTGCTGACCTCGGTGCTCAGCTTCTCCGCCTCGTGCAGCTTGTAGCTCGGACTGCCGCCGGTGTTGAGCGTGAGGTCGTCGTTCCACAGCGTCGGGTACTGGCCGCGCACATGATCGACGAAGCCCTGGTAGATCGCCATCGCCTTGGCGAGCAGTTCCTCGGGCGACCCCAGCGCCTTCGGCACGCCGAAGCCCACGTGCGCGTCGTAGCCCATGAAGCCCGCGAACTCGAGCTGCTGCGGGTTCGCGGCGATGAGGTCGAGCATCCGGCCGAGCGTGGCGTTGTCGGCCACGCCGCCACGGTGCAGGCCCACGTCGATCTCGATGTTGATGCGCAGCCTGCTGCCGATGCCCTGCGCGAGCGCGAGGTACTGCTGCAGCCGCTCGGGGGTGTCGAGCAGCCACTGCAGCTGCCGCGACGGATCGAACGACCCCTTGAGCTTCTTGTAGAACAGCGCCGCCGACTGCACCGGCAATGGCTTGCCCATCAGGATGTCGAAGCCCGGGAAGATTTCCGCGTCGATGTTGAGGAAGGGCTGGTGGAAGGACATCAGCCGCTTCGTGCGCGAGCGCTTGGACACATAGTCGATGAGCGCATGCGAAGGCAGCGACTTCTCGACGATGCGGTAGTGCTTGCCGCCCTGGCGCAGGCTCTGCATCACGCGGTCGATGTTGCGGTCCACGCGGTCCAGGTCGATGACCATGCAGGGGCGCATCGGGCCGTTCTTCTTGAGCTCGTCGTTGAGCGCGCGGAAGTAGTCGTCGTGCGGCGCGCCGTTGTCGTTGGGCCGCAGCGCGAAGGCGCCGACGGTTCCGACAGCGGCTACGCCGAGCGTGCCCAGGAGGATCTTTCGACGGCTCATGCGGTGACCCCGAAAAGTTGACGCAGGTAGGGATTGAGCATGCGCCCGTCCGGGTCGAGCCGGGCGCGCAGCGCGAGGAAATCGTTCCAGCGCGGATAGAGCGCCGCGAGCTGCGGCGCCTTCAGGTCGTGCAGCTTGCCCCAGTGCGGCCGGCCCTGGTACTTGCGGTAGATCGGGCCGATTTCCGAGAGCAGGTAGTCGTAGGGCTCGCCCTGCGCGGCATGCACGGCGATCGAGCAGCTGTCGCGGTCGTGAAACGGGCTGAGCCAGGCGTCGTCAGCCTTCACGAAGCGGAATTCCAGCGGAAAGAACACGTCGTTGCGCCGCTCCAGCGCGGCGATGACTTCGCGCACGCAGGCGATGCCGTCGGCGCGCGGCACGTGGCACTCGGTCTCGTTGAACTTGGTGGGGCGCTGCGTGGAGAGCAGCTTCCACGAGCGGTTCTTCGCCTCCTCGGTCTGCTCGCCGTCGATCAGCTTGCCCGCGACCCAGCGGCGCAGCGACGGGAACCAGCCCAGCCAGTCGCGCAGGCGCTTGAGGTCGCGCAGCATGTCTTCGTCGGCCGATGGCGACTGGACCGTGTCGGCGCCGGTGTAGAGATCGTTGGTGATCCCCGCCGCATAGCCGGTGAAGGGCAGGCAGTAGAACTCGAAGTTGCGGTGCTTCTCCGCGAGCGCGGGCGCCTCGTCGAGCATCGCCTGCAGCGGCTTGAGGAACACACGGCGATGCAGGTTGAAGGCCGGCAGCACGCGCACCGTGGCCTGCGTGATCACGCCCAGGCTGCCGAGCGACACGCGCGCGGCGGAAAGCAGCTCGGGGTTGCGCCCGGTGCTGCACTCGAGCACCTCGCCGCCCGGCGTCATGAGCCGCAGGCCCACCACGTCGGCGTGCAGCGCGGGCAGGTCCTTGCCGGTGCCGTGGGTTGCGGTGGCGATGGCGCCCGCGAAGGATTGCGCGTCGATGTCGGGCAGGTTGCGAAGGCCCAGGCCCTGCGTGTCGAGCTGGCGAGACAGCAGCGCGAGGCGTGTGCCGGCATGCAGCGTCACGGTCTGCGCCTGTGCGTCGCTCGCGACGATGCCGGACATGCGGTCCAGCGAGATCAGCGTGGCCTCGGTCGGCACCAGCGCAGTGAACGAGTGGCCCGCGCCGACGCAGCGCGCGCCGGCCGCACCGGCCTTGCGCAAAGCCGCCGCGAGCTCGGCTTCGTCGCCCGGCGTCTCGATGGCCTTGGGCGTGCAGCGCGCGATGCCGGACCAGTTCGTCCAGCCGGAGGGGGGCGTTGTCGTTGCGGCGGTTGGCGCGGCGGCATCTGCCGCAGCGCGCGCCTCGATGCCGCTGCCGGCGAATGCAGCGGTGACAGCGATGCCCGCGCCGGCCTTCAGCACCGTGCGGCGGCGCTCGCCGTGCCGCGTTTGCGCGTGGTTGTCGTTGCTCATTTCCGTTCTTCCTTCCCTTGGCTCATGAAGACGATCAGCGCGCGCATGTCGGCTTCGCTGCAATCCGCGCAGAGGCCCTTGGGCGGCATCGCGTTGAAGCCTTCCATCGCGTGCTTCACGAGCACATCCATGCCCTTGTCCAGGCGCGGCTTCCATTGCGCGATGTCGCCGGTCAGCGGCGCCTTGGCGTCGATGGAGGTGTGGCATGCGAGGCACGAGCGCTCGTAGCGCGCGCGCAGGTCGTCGGAGGCGGGCCGCAGCGATTCGGCGCGATGGATGTCCGGGGCGGAAGGCGGCTGTGGTGCTTCCTCCTTGCAGGCTGCGAGACCCGCAAGAAGAAGCATCGACAGAAGGAGTCGAAAGGCAATTCGCATGCGGTCGTCGCCTGGCTAGAAGGTGTGGCGAATGCCGACGGTGGTGCCGGTCTGCGTGCGTGCGACCGTGGGGCTCTGCGCGTTGATGCCCACGAGCTGCGCGCCGATCAGCCCGCCGCGGTACACCGAGTGGTCGATCTCGGCATAGAGCATGGTCCGCTTCGACAGCGCATAGCCCGCCACCAGCTGGTACTGGCTGGCCGAGCCGTCGAAGTCGTTCGTGTAGCCGCGCTGCCGCGTGAACCACACGTTGGCCGCGAGCGTGAGCAAGGGCGTGGCCTTGTAGGTGATGCCGCCGAGGATCATGCGGCGCTTGCTGAAGCCGCCGGGGATGCTCGGGTCCACCGTCTGCATCGGCGAGATGATCCCGAGCCCCGCGAGATCGACCGCGCTGAACGGCCCGTTCGCGAACGAGGTGAAGTCGTTGTCGCGCCGATTCTCGATGTAGCCGGCCTGCAGCGTGGCCGATTCGCCGAGCCTGAACTGCGCGCCCGCGGTGTAGATGTCGAACTTCGCGTTCGTGTTGTCGTCCTTGGTGCGCATGAGCGCGCCGGCCAGCTTGACCGGACCGTTCTCCGGCACGTAGGCCACGCCCACGCCGTACTGGCTGCCGCGCCTGGAAGACCCCTCGCCCTCGCCGATGGCGTACTGCGCGAGCAGCACCACGTCGCCCAACTGCGCGCCCCAGTGGACCATGTTGTTGGTCTTGCTCGCGGCCAGCAGCGTGTGCTCGGGCTTGAAGGCGTTGAAGTAGTCGGCCCAGAGGTTGGAGCCGTAGGCGAGCGAGGCCGCTTCCATCGCCACGTTGTACTGCCGCCCGAGGGTGAGCTGGCCCCACGACTGCGACACCAGCCCGACCGAGGCGATCTGCATGTACTGCGAGCCGTCCCTGGGAAGCGGGTCGCCGTTGCGCAGGTCGAAGTGGCTCTCGAGCTGGAAGATCGCCTGCAGCCCGCCGCCCAGGTCTTCGGTGCCCTTCACGCCCCAGAAGCTTTCGGACATGCCGCCTTCCCTTGTCATGCGCAGGCGCGAGCGGGTGTTCACGGGGGCGCCGTCGGCACCGTAGTCGGTGGCGTGCGTCTCGTAGCGCAGGCCCGCATCGACCGTGCCGTACAGCGTGAGGGTGCTTTGCGCCCACGCGGTGCCGGCACAGAGCGGCAGCGCCAGTGCGGCGGCCACCGAAAGGGGGACTCGTCTCGTCATGTTGTTTCCTTCATCTGCCCAAGCCATGCAGCTCTTCGCTGGAAGTGCGCCGTGTTTCCGGCGCGGGGCGGATGTTAGAACGCTGATCTGAAAAAATCCAACGTTTTATTTGGAATCGTTGTTCCTGTCGATTTCTGTGGCCTTAGGTTTTCATCGGGCGCACAAAAGCAAACGCGCCCTGGAAGGGCGCGTTGCGGGGGAGCGAGGCTGCGGCGTCAGCCGGCGTTGGCGGGTGGCGGCGGCTCGACCGGCAGCGCGCGCTTGTGCGCGCTCTTGCGGTGCGTCGACAGGATGATCGCGCGGGCCGCGGCCGAGACCGGCTTGCCTTCGAGGAAGTCGTCGATCTGTTCGTAGGTGACGCCGAAGGCGTCTTCGTCGGGCTTGCCCGGCACCAGCGACTCGAGGTCGGCGGTCGGCACCTTGTAGACCAGCTCGTCGGGCGCGCCGAGCAGCGCCGCCACGGCACGCACGCGGCGCTTGTTGAGGCCGGTGAGCGGCGTGATGTCGGCCGCGCCGTCGCCGAACTTGGTGAAGAAGCCCATCAGCGCCTCGGCCGCATGGTCGGTGCCGATGACGATGCCGTCGTGCGCGCCGGCCACCGCGAACTGCGCCACCATGCGCTGGCGCGCCTTGATGTTGCCGAGCACGAAGTCCTCGTGCGCCGCATCGCGGAACTTCAGGTCGCCGGCCTTCAATGCGGCGAGCATGCCGTCGGCCGCGGGACGGATGTCGACGGTGATCGTGCGGTCGGGCTTCATCACGGCGAGCGATCGTTGCGCTTCCGCTTCGTCCTTCTGCACGCCGTAGGGCAGGCGCATCGCGATGAAGGTGGCGTCGTAGCCTTCGGCGCGCAGCTTCTCGATGGCGCGCTGCGCGAGGCAGCCGGCGGTCAGCGAATCGACGCCGCCGCTGATGCCGAGCACGAGTGTCTTCAGGCCCGTCTGCCTCAGGTAGCTGGCGAGGAAGTCGGTGCGCCGCGCGAGTTCGGCGGCGGCATCGAAGACAGGCGCCACGTGCAGCGCCGCGATGATCTCGCGCTGCGTGGCATCGACGGGGGACAGGTCAGCACTCATGGTGTTTGCCGGTGTGAATGAAGAAGATCAGAAGTCGACGAGGCTCAAGCCGATGCTGAGCACGGTGCGCTTGCGGTTGTAGTCCACCAGCGTGTCGCCGTAGCCATGGAACAGCTGCGTGTGGAAGCGCAGGTTGCTCTTGGTCGGATCGCCGATGGCCTTGAGCCATTCGAGCTTCACCGAGCCGCGGCCGCTGTCGCGCAGGTTGTTGCGTACCGTCAAGCCGAGCGTGTTGTCGCGGTTCAGGTTCCAGCGGCCGGTGATTTCGGCGCGGCCGATGTAGTCGGCGATGTCGGGGTTGTCGTCCTTCGCCGCATCTTCCGAGATGCGCTTCCAGATGCGCCCGGTGATCTGGAACTTGTCGCCGAGCTCGGCGCCGCCCATCAGGTAGACGCGGTTCCAGCTGCGCGACAGCGGCAGGCTCTGGCCGTTCGACTGGTGCACGATGCCCAGGCCCGCATAGCGCCAGCGCCAGCCGCCGGGCAGGTGGAAGTCGGTCGGGTAGACATACATCAGCTCGGGTTCGTGGTCGGTGGTGCGGAACGGCCGCGAGATCGCGCCGTTGAACAGCTGCCACGTCGACTGCTGCGAGTAGGCGAACCAGAGCGAGTCTTTCTTGATCGGGTCGTTCTGCGTGAGCATGCCCTGCGCGAGCTTGGTGCGCACCGACAGGCCGATGCGCATCTCGTTGGCCTGGTAGGCCACGGGCTCGCCGGTGTGGTCGGGCGAAGGCGAGGTGGGCACCTGCGGCTTTTTGGTCGCGGCCGAGGCAGCGACGTAGAGGGGCCGGTAGCCGCGGAAGCCGAAGGTGCCGCAGTCGGTGGCGTTCTCCAGTTCCCAGAAGCGCGAGAGTGCCGAGTACTGCTGGTCGCGGCAGCCTTCGGTGGTGGCGACCGTGATCACGCGCGTGGCGGGGATCGAGCCGTCCACCGGCGGCGCCTGCGTGCTCGCCAGCACCGGCGGTGCGACGGGCACCGACACCGAGGGCAGCGTCTGCTGCTGCGCCCAGCGGTCGAAGCAGGCCAGGCGCGCATCGTTGTTGTTGCCGAGCGCGGCGCATTGCTGCCAGGTGAGCTGCGAATCGGCCAGCGGGCTCGCGGGCTTGTCGACGGCCTGCGCGTACGCGGCCGCGCTGCCCAGGGAGGCCGCGAACGTCATGAACGCCGCGAAGAACGCATGTGTGCGAGTGGTCATTGTTTTCCTTCCGAACCGCCCGTTTTGATCAGCACGAACGGGTGCGTGCTTTCGTCCGCGGCATTGCGCCACGTTCCCCTGAATTCGCGGCCGCAGGAGCGCGGCTGCAAGGTACCGGCCCAGTTGCCGCTGATGGCGCGGCCGTCGAGCGATTCGTCGATGGAGAGCGCGCCTTCGTCGTCGACGTCGCCCGCAAGCTGCGCCACCGAAGGCTTTGCGCCGCCATCGGCGTTGCGCGTGATGGTGCCGCGCACGCCGGCGTAGTCGGGATGCTTGCCCAGTTGCACGACGGACACGGCGGGCAGGCCGTCGAAGCGGGCTTCCCAGCGGCCGTAGAGCGATGTCAGCGGCAGGTCGCGCGCGTCGGCTGGGCAATTGGGATCGACCGCGGCGCAGCCCGTGACGGCGAGCGCGGCAAACGCGGTGAAAGCGGCGAGCAGCGCTTTCATGGCGCCGCCGCGGCGGCGGCCTTCGCAGCCGCGCTGTCCTGTGCCTTCTGCGCGAACTCGGCGCGCAGCGCCTTGAGTTTTTCGCGCGGGTCTTCCTTCGTCGTGGCCTTGTCCAGGCCCATTTCGGCGATGAAGCGGCTCGGAAGGCAGGGCACCATGTCGCGGCCTTGCTTCCTCTTCTTGGTCCAGCTCACCGCCAGGGTGCGCTGCGCGCGGGTGATGCCCACGTACATCAGGCGGCGCTCTTCCTGCAGGCGCTGCGTCGTCTCGTCGCTCACCACCTTCTGGCGGCCGTTGTCGTCGTCGAGCTTGAAGGGCAGCATGCCCTCGGTCACGCCGATCAGCACCACGTGCGGCCACTCCAGGCCCTTGGAGGCATGCAGCGTGGAAAGCGTGACCACGTTCTGGTCCTGCTCGCGCTCGCTGATGGTCGAGAGCAGCGAGATGGTCTGCGCCACCTCGAGCAGGCTCTTGCGCTCGGTCTCGTCGTTGTCGTTGGCGCCCGAGGCGTCGTCCAGCGAACCGCCGGCGCGCTGCGACATCCAGTCGACGAACTCCATCACGTTGTTCCAGCGCGTGGCGGCAGCCGCCTCGCTCTCTTCGCCGTCGTAGAGATGACGCTCGTAGTCGATCTCCTTGAGCCAGTCGAGCATGAAGGTGCGCGAGGCCTCGGCGCCCATGGTGCGGCGCGCGCGGTATTCCAGGTCGTTGATGTAGCGGCCGAACTCGTGCACGCCCTCGAGCGTGCGCTTGGGGATCACGCTGGGCAGCGACGGGCTGAACAGCGCCGCGAACAGGCTCAGCTTGTACTGGCTGGCAAAGGTGCCCAGGCTCGCGAGCGTGGTGTGGCCGATGCCGCGCTTGGGCGTGGTAATGGCGCGCAGGAACGCGGGGTCGTCGTCGTTGTTGACCCAGAGGCGAAACCAGCCGCACAGGTCCTTGATCTCGGCGCGGTCGAAGAAGCTCTGGCCGCCCGACACCTTGTACGGGATCTGCGCGCGGCGCAGCGCCTGCTCCAGGATTCGTGCCTGGTGGTTGGCGCGGTAGAGGATGGCGAAGTCGCGGAACTCCTTGTGCTGCGCCCCTTGCGTGACCGCATCGCCGGCGCGCAGGCTCACGATGCGCGCCACCGCGCGCTCGGCCTCGTGCAGCTCGGTGTCGGCATCGACCACGCGCACCGGCTCGCCTTCGCCCAGTTCGGAGAACAGCGTCTTCGGAAACAGCTTGGGGTTGGGGCCGATCACGTTGTTGGCCGCACGCAGGATGGCGCTGGTGGAGCGGTAGTTCTGCTCCAGCTTGATGACCTTGAGCGTCGGGTAGTCGATCGGCAGTTTCTTCAGGTTGTCCAGCGTGGCGCCGCGCCAGCCGTAGATCGACTGGTCGTCGTCGCCCACGGCGGTGAAGCGGGCGCGGTCGCCGGCCAGGGCCTTGAGCACCTCGTACTGCGTGGCGTTGGTGTCCTGGTATTCGTCCACCAGGATGTGGCCGAGCGCGGCCTGCCACTTGGCGCGCACTTCGGGAAAGTCGTGCAAGAGCTTGAGCGGCATGCCGATCAGGTCGTCGAAGTCGACGCTCTGGTAGGCCTGCAGCCGCTCCTCGTAGTGGCGCATGACCTCGGCGGTGATGCGCTCGTTGTCGTCCACCGCGGCGGCGGCCGCCTGCTGGGCATCGAGGCCCATGTTCTTCCACTTGCTGATGGTCCACTGCCAGATGCGGGCGGTGGCGATGTCGGTGGTGCCGCCGGCGTCCTTCAGGATCTTGGTCACGTCGTCGCTGTCCAGGATGCTGAAGGCGGGCTTCAATCCCAGCACTGCGCCGTCCTCGCGCATCATGCGCACGCCCAGCGCGTGGAAGGTGCAGACCACCACCTTGCGCGCGTCCCGGCCGATCAGGTCCTTCGCGCGTTCGCGCATTTCCGCGGCCGCCTTGTTCGTGAAGGTGATGGCCGCGATGCGCTTGGGTTCGAGGCCGGCCTGGATCAGCCGGCCGATCTTGTGCGTGATCACCCGCGTCTTGCCCGAGCCCGCGCCTGCCAGCACCAGGCAGGGACCGTGCATGTAGTTGACCGCTTCTTGTTGCGCGAGATTGAGACCGTGGGACATGGGGGTGGAGGAACCGGAGAACGCCGTGGGGAACGGCAGGCGCAAAGCGGGCAATGATACGGGGGCGGACCCCCTGGACGTTGTAGGCGGTGCACGCAGGAAAGGGGCCAGGCGGACCCGGCGCCAGCGGGGGCAAACGACAATCGGACGGTGCTGCCCGTATTTCTTGTCACTTTCCCCTTCTTCGCGCTGATCGCGGCCGGCTACGCCGCCGCCCGCGCCCGCCTCCTGCCGCTGGAGGCGATTCCCGGCCTCAACACCTTCGTGCTGTATTTCGCACTGCCGTGCATGCTGCTGCGCTTCGGCGCCGGCACGCCGATCGCGCAACTGCTCGACGGCAGCGTGGCACTCATCTGGGGCACGAGCGCGCTGGCCGTGGTGGCGGGCGTGGTGCTGCTGACCCGCAATGCGCGCATCGGCTGGAACGACGCCGCCTTCGGCGCGCTGGTGGCCGCCTTTCCGAACACCGGCTTCATGGGCGTGCCGCTGCTGGTGGCGATCCTCGGTGCGCAGGCGGCCGGGCCGATGATCATCACGATCGCGTTCGACTTGGTCGTGACCTCGTCGCTGTGCATTGCGCTGTCGCGGCTCGATGGCGCCGGGGGCGCGGGCCGGCACGGTGCATCGCAGGCGGCGCGCAAGGCGCTGCGCGGCATCGTCGTGAACCCGATGCCGTGGTCGATCCTGCTGGGTGTGCTCTTGTCGGCCGCTCGCTGGCAGTTGCCGGGGCCCATCGACCGCACCGTGGCCATGCTCGCGGACGCGGCCTCGCCGGTGGCGCTCTTCACCATCGGCGCGGTGCTGGCGCGCTCCGCATGGCTGGCGCGCGAGCACCAGGCCAGCGCGGCCGTTGCAGAGGCCATGGGCACCGCCGGCACGCCTGCGCCCAAGGCGCCGCTGGCCGATGTGCTGCCGGTGGTGGCGGTGAAGCTGCTGCTGCACCCGCTGCTGGTGTGGGCGCTGGGCGCCGGTGCCATCGCGCTGGGGCTGCCGCTCTCGCACGCGGCGCTGGTGGTGATCGTGCTGGTCGCGGCGCTGCCCAGCGCGAGCAATGTGTCGATGCTGGCCGAGCGCTTCGGCGCCGACAACGGGCGCATTGCACGCATCATCCTGTGGACGACGGTGGCGGCCTTCTTCAGTTTTCCGCTGGCGGTCGGGCTGCTGCGCTGAGGCGAAGGGCTACGGCGTGAGCACGCCGAGCTTGTACGGATCTGCGTCCGAGAGGCGCTCGCACTTCGAGAAGTCGCGGCCCTGCGTGCCGTCGCAGTAGTAGGCGTTGTAGATGCGCCCGAAGAGCGTGGGGCTCGCGGTGAAGAGCACGCCGTGGTCGGGCTGCCAGTTGTCCTTGTCTTTCGCGGGCGGGACACTGGCCTCCACCGGTTTCGCCGTCGCCGCGCCCGCCGTGGTGGCGGTTGCGGGCGTGAAGTCGGCCAGTGTCTTGTGGGCTTCGTCGCCGCGCCAGCGCACGGCCAGCTCGGCCGCCGTGGGGCGCGCGGCCACCGGCAGCAGGATGCCGTTGACCTGGAAGCCGTAACCGAATCGATGCGTCTTGCCCGCAAGGAACGCGTAGGCGCAGGCGGCCATGCACTGGCCGCGGATCTCGGTGTCGACGCCGCTCGCGCGAATGGCGTCGGCAAAGGCGCCTGCCGCATCGGCGGTGCCGCCGGAGAGGTCCTCGAACACCACGGTGCGCACCGTGCCGGTTGCGAGATGGTCCGTGAAGGACTTGATCGCGCTGCCGTCGAGCATGCCCGACACCACCAGCTCGCGGCCTTGCAATTCGATGTCCGCGGCGGCGGCGGGTGTGCCGACGACGGAGGCGATGCACGCAAGCGAGAGGACCCAACCAGGAAGAGACGACGGTTTCACGGCGACCTTTGCGTGTGAGCGAGCGAGCTTGCTAGGAACCCCGGGGTCCGCGCCGAGTTCGCGGGTTTACTGCCCGTTTACAGCTTGAACAGCCTCACTGCATCACGTCAACCCCTTTTGCAGATTATTTCTGGGTAATCGCAGGGCAGGCCGTAAGTCGTAGGCACTGGTATCTCTTCAGTTGAATGCTTGAGTTTGCAGATGCACTGCTACAGTGGTTCCAGGTCAAAGATGTGAATGGGGCACCGCGATGGCAATACTGGTTCGCATCCTGCTGTGGGTGGCCTGGCTCGCCGGCGTGGGCTGGGTGTGGCATGCCGGTGTGCTCGGCACCGCGGCGTCGATCGCGCTGGCTGCATTGAGCCTCGTGGTGTTCGCATGGCCGGGCAGCATTGCGCGGCGCCGGCATCAGCGCGAGCTGCGCTATGTCGACATGGGCAAGGAGCCCACCGGATTCCACTGAGGAACAACCGCAAGCGCGCTCTTCAGGACGCGGCCTGCTGCATGCGCTGGAACTCGTGGCGCTTCATCGTGAGGTAGTCGCTCTTCTCGATTTCGTGGAGCTGCTTGGCGTACTGCTCCGTCGCATCGAACCACGCCGCGAGGCGCTGCTCCTGCTGCCCCGCGCCAGGCGCATCGAGGTAGCTGTCGATCGCGAGGTAGTAGCGCATGGTGTTGCGCTCCACCACGCCGCGCACGCCGCCGATGTAGCCGCCCTGACCTGCGGGCGTGAAGCCGACCTTGTCGCTGCCGAGCGTGGCGAGGTAGCCCTTCATCGCGAGGCGTGCCGCGGTGCCGTAGGCATACGCATAGCGCAGGTGGATCGCGGTCTTGCCGCCATCGGCCGGCGCCGCTTCGAACACGATGCTGTAGTCGCGTGTGGAGAGCGGGCCGGTGTCCGCGCTCAGGCGTACGTTGAGGTAGTTCGCATCCGCCTTGCCCGGGGTGTAGGCGAAGGCAATGACCTGCGCGTCCGACAGCGGCTGGTCGAACTTGCGGCCGATGGCCACCGCCAGCGTGGTGCCGCCATTCTTCACCGCGCAGTGCTTGGTGTTGAGGTGAAGCATCAGCACCTGGCACCACGCGGCGGGTTCCCGCAGTGCGTCGCTCACGCGGGCGAAGGGATGGTCCACCAGCGCGTAGACGTCCCCGCTCAACCGGTCGGCGGCTTCGCTCGATTCGAGTGCGAGCGGGCGACGGAAGGCATTGCGTTCCAGTTGCGGCGCGAGCGCCTGCAGCTTCGCGCGCAGCGCGGCGGCCGGCGCGGGCTGCTGCTGCTGCTGCGCATGAGACATCGCCGGCGCCAGCACCGAGGCAGCCAGCAGCAGCATGCCGAGTCCCGTGCGGCGTATTCCTTGAGCGACGAAGAAGGTATTCATGGTGATTCACTCTCGCGCGGCCCCTGCCCGCGCCGTGCAGGACAACCGGCCCAGATGCCGTGCGGATCGGCGTCGATCGGCCAGGGATATTTCGGAAATTCCAATATACCTATTTGTGCCTAATCAATGGTTGGCTAATCGGTTTTATTTATTATTTCCAAATCCAATTGGAAATTAATATGAAAGATCGCATCGAAGATTTAACGATGCAATTTCGCCGAATTTGTTCCGGTCAAATGCAACTTGTGCTTAGGATGTTGCGCCCGTTCAAATTCGATGAAATTTGATGATCAATGGCTTAATTGCCTCTTTGACCATCAATTGATGGTTGGTTGTTTTTGTTGAATTTCACCGAAAAGTAGACAGGCCATGGTTCCTTTTACTTTTTAATTCATTGGAGGTGAAGATGGACATAGAACAACGCATAACAGTCAGAGGTTTAGGCGCGGTGCTCGTGGCGGTGACCCTGGCGCTCGCGGGCTGCGGGGGTGGCAGCGATGGCGGCGGCGGCTTCGCCGGCGCAGGGCTTGGGTCAGGCGCTGCCGGCCAGACCGACACTTCGGCCAACGCCCTCGCGGACTCCCGGCCGCCGCCGCTGGAGGCGGACCGGCCCTTCTTCGACCCGGTGGCCTACGGCAACGGCCCCGACGACTCGGTGTCCGTGGCGAGCGAGGACAGCGCGATCACGCACCACGACACCGTCATCGACGGCAAGCGCATCCGCTACACCGCCACGGCCGGCCACCTGGTCACCTACGATCCGCTGCATTCGACGCCGAGCGCCAAGATGTTCTACGTGGCCTATACGGCCGACGGCAAGGACGCCCGCACGCGCCCGGTCACCTTCTTCTACAACGGCGGCCCGGGTTCGGCCTCGGTCTGGCTGCTGCTGGGCTCGTATGCGCCCAAGCGCATCAAGACCTCGCTGCCCGATTTCACGCCGCCGGCGCCCTACACGGTGGAAACCAATCCCGACAGCCTGCTCGACAGGAGCGACCTGGTTTTCATCAACCCGGTGGCCACGGGCTATTCGGCAGCCATCGCGCCCAACAAGAACAAGGATTTCTGGGGCGTGGACAAGGACGCCAAATCCATCAATCAGTTCATCAAGCGCTACCTGACCGCCAACGGCCGCTGGAATTCGCCGAAATACCTTTTCGGCGAGTCCTATGGCACGCCGCGCAGCGCCGTGATGTCCTACCTGCTGCACATGGACGGCATCGACCTGAACGGCATCGTGCTGCTCTCGTCCATCCTGGACTATTCGCAGAACGAAAACCCGGTCGGGCTGCTGCCGACCTACGCCGCGGATGCCTGGTACCACAAGAAGGCCACCTACACGCCGCTGCCGGCCGACCTGCCTGCGTACATGGCGCTGCTCACGAAGTTCGCGTCGGGCGACTTCGCGAAGGCGGTGGCGCCCGAGGTCGCGCGCAAGAAGAAGATCAGCGATCTTCGCGATGACCCGGAACTCGAAGCCGCCATCAACGGCGCGTTCGAGGCGGCGGGCAGCCCCTCGAGCCTGGCCTGGTCGGTGATCGTGGACTACATCAACACGCTGCCCAACAGCGCGAGCGTGCTGCCGAAGTTCAAGGCCTACTACAAGGCGGTGAACGACGTCGACTACGACCCCGAAATCGAGGCCGCCATCCGGCATGTGATCGACACCGTGCCGAACCCGACGTACCAGGACGTCTTCGACTACCTCGCCACGCTGCCGAATGCGGCCGACCTGACGGCACGGCTCAACAAGCGCCTGCAGGACCAGGCGGATGCCGAGGCCGCGCGCCCCGAGCCCAGCGATGCGATCGTGACGGCGACGTCGAAATTCATCGGCATCTCCAAGCCCTTGGTCAAGGGCAGCTACCTGGCGGTCGGCACCGACGACTTCCAGCGCAACCTGGTGCCGGGTGTGAGCGTGGGCGCCTACGACGGCCGCGCCACCACCACCAACCTCGGCGTGGCGAGCCAGATCAGCCTGATCAACAACGACGCGTTCGACCGCGCCGTCAACGGCGTCTACATCGCGGCTTGGAATTTCTACATCAACCAGGAACTGAAATACACCTCCAATTCGGCGTTCACCGGCATCTCGAACGTCAGCTGGGACTACACGCACAAGGACCCGACCGACAAGACCACGAAGACGCGCGGACAGCTCAACACGCTGCCCGACCTGGCGGCCACGATGAGCGTCAACCCCGACGTGAAGGTGCTTCAGTTGAGCGGCTACTACGACAACGTCACGCCCTGGTACCAGACCCGGATCGACCTGGAGCAGAACCTGCCGCTGGACCCGAAGCTGCGCAAGAACCTGGAGATCAACGAGTACCCCTCGGGGCACCAGATCTACCTGGACGGCCCGTCGCGCACCAAGGCGAAGTCCGACCTCGTGAGGTTCTACGAAGCCTCGACCTCGGACGACGCCGCGAACGCGCGCATCCTGAAGCTGCAGCAGAAGACCCTCCTGGAGAAGTCCTTGCTGCAGTAGGCGCACGGCATGCGGCGCATCCCCGCGGCGGTCTTCAGATGCTGTGGGGATCGACGTCGACCAGCCAGCGGATCACGCCCTTGCCCTCGGGCGTGCGCCGCAGCGCGTGCAGCAGCGGCTGCCATGCCGCCAGCAGGCGCTGCAGCGCGGCGCGCGAAGGGCTTTCGATCAGCATCTGCGCGCGCTCCACGTTGGCGACGCGCTGGATCGAGAGCGGCACCGCGGGGTAGCGGGTGACGATGTCGGCGCCCGGCAGGGCTTCGGCCGCATCGGCCGCGATGTTCAGGAAGGCCTGCGCCACCGACTGTTCGCGCGCGTCGGCGCGCAGCAGCGCCTGGAACGCGAAGGGCGGCATCGCGGCGGCCAGGCGCTCGTCGAGCTGCTGCTTCGCGAACGCGGCGTAGTCATGCCTGCGCAGCGCCATGAAGAGCGGGTGCTGCGAGTGGAAGGTCTGGATCCACATCTCGGCCGTCGCGCCCTGTGCGGCGAGGTAGGCGGCGTCGCGTCCCGCGCGGCCGGCCGATTGCATCAGCAGGCTGAACAGCCGCTCGGGCGCACGGAAGTCGCTGGAGAACAGCGCACCGTCGGGGTTCACCGCGGCCGCCAGCGTGATGCGGCGGAAGTCGTGGCCCTTGGCGATCATCTGCGTGCCCACCAGCACGTCGACTTCGCCCGCATGCACGGCCGCGAGCTGCGATTCGAGCGCGCCTTGTTTCTTGGTGCTGTCGGCGTCGATGCGCGCGATGCGCACCGCGCTGCCGTCGGGGCGCTTCACCGCGGCGAACAGTTCGGCCAGGTGCTCCTCGAGCCGCTCGGTGCCGCGGCCCACGGGCGCGATGTCGGGGTTGCCGCAGGCCGGGCAGGCGCGCGGCACGCGCTCGGTGAAGCCGCAGTGGTGACAGCGCAGCGTGCGGTCGATCTTGTGGAACACGCGGTAGGCGCTGCAGTGCGGGCATTCGCTCTTCCAGCCGCAGTCGCCGCAGGCCAGCACCGGCGCATAGCCGCGGCGGTTCAGGAAGATCATGCTCTGCTCGCCGCGCGCGATGCGCTGGCCGATGGCGTCGAGCAGTGCGCCCGAGAGCACCGTCTTGGGCGGCTGGAGGTTCATGTCGACCAGCCGCACCGCGGGCAGCTCGCCCGCGCCGATGCGCGATGGCATCTCCAGCCGCACATAGCGTCCGCCCGGGTCGTCGCCTTCGGCGGGTCGGCTCTGGTGCCAGCTTTCGAGCGAAGGCGTGGCCGAACCGAGGATCACCTTCGCGCCTTCACGCTGGCCGCGCCACACGGCGAGGTCGCGCGCGGAATAGCGCGCGCCTTCCTGCTGCTTGTAGCTCGGGTCGTGCTCCTCGTCGACCACGATCAGCTTCAACCCCGGGATCGATGCGAACACCGCCATGCGCGTGCCCAGCACGATGCGCGCGGCGCCGCTGTGCGCGGCGAGCCAGCTCGCCAGGCGCTGCGGATTCGTCATGCCGCTGTGCAGCGACACCACCGCCTCGTCGCCGAAGCGCGCCTTGAAACGTGCTTCCAGCTGCGGCGTGAGGTTGATCTCGGGCACCATCACCAGCGCCTGCGCCTCGGGGTCGCGCGCGAGCAGGTCGGCCACGCAGCGCAGGTAGACCTCGGTCTTGCCGCTGCCGGTGCTGCCGACCAGGAGAAAGGTGCCGCTCTCGGCTTCGATGCGGGCGAGGGCGGCCGTCTGCTCCGGGCTCAGCGCGATCAGGTTGGCGGCTTCGGCCGTCTGGGCGACGGGGCCGGTCGTCGTCTTGCGCTTGAGGCGGCGGGCGAGCTGCGTCGTCGTCAGGTCGCGCAGTTGCGGCGGCAGGGCCGCCAGGGCGATCTCGCCGATCGAGCGCTGGTAGTAGCGCGCTGCAAAGGCCACGAGGTCGCGCCAGGCCTCGCCGAGCGGCACCAGCGCGTCGAGCGCGGCGCCCACGGGCTTGAGCGCCATGTCGGGCTCGGCGCCGGCCAGCGAAGCGGGTTCGTTCCAGACCACGCCCAGCACCTCGCGCCGGCCCAGCGGTACCCGCACCAGCGTGCCGGGCACCAGCGGCGCGGCGCCGGCGTAGCTCAGCAGGTCGCCGAGCGCGGCGTGCGCCGGCGTCTGCACCGCGATATCGAGACGCCACGCCGCGCCCGCCGACGCGCTTTCGGGCGGCGGCACAGCGGAGTTACCCGGGGTCGGGGCGTCCGTTTCGGGGGCGGGGCGGGCGGTGGAGATGAGGGGCCTTGTTGGCAAAGGTTGTTAATGCGACTTTGAGCTAAATCGCTTAAGTCGTTGATTTTCCAGCGCTTTGGCGTCCATCCAGAGTTTCTGTGGATAACTTTGTTGACAACAAGGCTCGACACGCTGGGGAGCCTTGAAAATCAAGGCTCTGGCTGGAATGCCCCAAAAAAAAGCAAAGTTCAAATCCTATATAAATCAACAACTTACGCGTGCTATTGGTTTGGGAGCAAAGAAGGCGGTGCCTCAGATAATCTTGCGCAGTGCAACACGCGTTTTGTGCATAAGTCGGGCCTCCTAGACCGTTTTTGGGCTTGACAAACGGATTCGGAGCGCTTTTTCCGGGGCATCCCGCGCTTTCGCGTGAGCCGCCCCTTCGTCACAGTTTCAACCGCGCAGGGCGCGCGACTGCGTGTGGACCGCTTCGACCAGTGCCGCCACATGGTCGGGCGGCGTGAACTGGCTGATGCCGTGACCCAGGTTGAAGATGTGCGTCGGCCCCGGCGCATGGCGATCGGCGTGCGGCTTGCCGAAAGCCTGGAGCACCTTCGCCACCTCGGCCTCGATCTGCGCGGGCGGCGCGAACAGCACGTTCGGGTCGATGTTGCCCTGCAGCGCCTTGGCCTGGCCGTCGGTGCCTTCTGCGACCTGGCGGCGCGCGGCGGCGAGGTTCACGGTCCAGTCCACGCCGAGCACTTCGCAATCGAGCGCGCGCATGGCTTCGAGCCAGAGGCCGCCGCCCTTGGTGAACACGATGCGCGGCACGGGTTGGCCGTCGGCGCCGGTGCGCTTGAGGCCCGCGAGCACGCGCGCCGTGTAGGCGAGGCTGAATTCCTGGAAGGCGCCATCGGCCAGCACGCCGCCCCAGCTGTCGAAGATCATCACGGCCTGCGCGCCGGCGTCGATCTGCGCATTGAGGTAGGTGGCGACCGAATCGGCATTCACCGCGAGGATGCGGTGCATCAGGTCGGGGCGGCCGTAGAGCATGCTCTTGACGAGCCGGTAGTCGCTGGAACCCGCGCCTTCGACCATGTAGCAGGCCAGCGTCCAGGGGCTCCCCGAGAAGCCGATCAGCGGCACCCGGCCGTCGAGCGCCTTGCGGATCGAGGCCACGGCGCTGAACACGTAGCGCAGCTTGTCCATGTCGGGCACTTCGAGCGCGCCCACTGCCGCCTCATCGCGCACCGGGCGGGCGAAGCGCGGGCCCTCGCCGGCCTCGAACGACAGGCCCAGGCCCATGGCGTCGGGCACGGTGAGGATGTCGGAAAACAGGATCGCCGCGTCCAGCGGATAGCGCGCGAGCGGCTGCAGCGTGACCTCGGTGGCGTAGTCGGTGTTGGTCGCCAGCCCCATGAAGCTGCCGGCCTTCGCGCGCGTGGCGACGTACTCCGGGAGGTAGCGGCCGGCCTGGCGCATGAGCCAGACGGGCGTGTGATCGGTGGCCTGGCGCCAGCAGGCTCGCAGGAAAGTATCGTTTTGCAGTGGGGCGAAAGGCATTTCCCAATTGTCGCAGGGGCCATGCGCGCGGGATCAGCGGACGGGTTTGCCGCCAAAAACCTCGTGCATCAGCGCAATGAGCCACTGCAGGCCCAGGTCGCCGTCGTGCGCGGCCGCCCACAGGAGCGACACCTCGTAGCTGGGCGAGTCGAACGGCAGCGGGCTGACCGCCAGCCCCAGCGCATCGCGCCAGGTGGCCGCCGCAAAGGTGGGCACGGTGGTGATTGCCGGCATCTGCCGCACGATGAAGGGGCTGGTCGCGAAGTTGCGGCTCGAGAACACGACCTGGCGCGTGAGCCCCTGTTCGCGCAGCAATTCGTCGACCAGGCCGCTCAGGTCGGCGCTGAACGAGGTCAGCAGGTGCGGATGGCGCAGGTATTCCTTCAGCGTCACCCGCTTGCCGCGCACTTTCACGAGGCCGGGGTTGTAGACGCAGACGAAGTGCCAGTCGAACAGCGCGCGCTGCCGGTGCCATGCGGCGCAGTCGATGAAGACGCCCACGGCCAGTTCGATTTCGGCCGCGTCGAGCATGCCGGGGGCATTGGCGCGATCGGCGGCACGCGCGATGAGCCGCACGCCCGGCGCCTCGGCCGCGAGCCGCTGCATGAGCTGCGGCATCAGCGCGACTTCGAGCGCATCGCTCAGGCCGATGCGGAACACGCGCTCGGCCTTGGCCGGATCGAACACCGGCTTCGCATGCAGCGCCTGCTGCAGCGAGCGCAGCAGCGGCTCGATGACGCGCGCGAGTTCGAGCGCGCGGGGCGTGGGCGTCATGCCGTGCGAGGTGCGCACGAACAGCGCGTCGCCCAGCGCCACGCGCAGGCGCTTGAGTGCGCCGCTCAGCGCAGGCTGGCCGATGAAAAGGCGCTGCGCCGCACGCGTGACGCTGCGTTCGTGCAGCAGCGCGTGGAACACCAGCAGCAGGTTCAGGTCCAGCCGCCTGAAATCACTTTCGTTGATGTTGTCCATGGTTCCAAACGATTTGAATGATAGGCCCGCCCTCCCTAACCTGAAGGCTCATCAGGCAATCAAAGGAACAGCCATGGCTTTGGAACAACAGACAGTGGTGGTCGTCGGCGGCTCGTCGGGCGTGGGGCTCGAGACCGTGCGGCGGCTTGCGGCGACGGGTGCGCGCGTCATCGCGACGGGGCGCGACAACGGCAAGTTGCAGGAAGCGATCGGCGGCATGGGCGCGAAGGTGAGCGGCGCGGCCTTCGATGCCTGCGACCGCGGTGCGCTCGATGCCTTCTTCGAGAAGACGGGGCCCATCGATCACCTCGTGCTCACGCTCAGCGGCGGCGAGGGCGCGGGCGAGTTCGTGCAGCTCGACCTGCAGTCGCTGCGGCGTGGCTTCGAGGCCAAGTTCTGGCCGCAGCTCGAAGCGGCACAGGCGGGTGCGCGCGTGCTGCAGAAGGGCGGCAGCATCACCTTCGTGACGGCGATCTCGGCGCGCAATGCGCTGCCCGGTACCGCTGGGCTCGCGGCCATCAACGGCGCGCTCGAAGCGATGCTCGGCAGCCTGGCGCGGGAGCTGAAACCGAGCCGGGTGAATGCGGTGTCACCGGGCCTGGTCGATACGCCCTGGTGGAACCGCGTGCCCGCTGCGCTCAAGGACGACCTGTTCCGCCAGCAGGTCGAGACCCTGCCCGTCGGCCGCGTGGGACAGCCGCAGGACATGGCGCATGCGATCCAGTTCCTGATCGAGAACGGCTACACCACGGGCACGGTGATCGAATGCGACGGCGGGCTTCGCCTGGTCTGAAGAAACTCAGACCACCGGCACGCGCCGCGAATCCGCCGGGCTCACGTTGCGCCGGTAGAGCACCAGCGTGGCGATCAGGCCGCAGATGGCGGCGGCCGTCATCCACAGGCCCGGCGCGCCCTTGTCACCGGTCATCTCGATCAGCCCCGTCGCGATGGCCGGGGTGAAGCCGCCGAACAGCGCCGTCGCCAGGCTGTAGGCCAGCGAGAAGCCAGCGGTGCGCACATTCACCGGCATCACCTCGGTGAGCGCCACCACCATCGCGCCGTTGTAGCTCGCGTAGAGGAACGACAGCCACAGCTCCACTTCAAGCATGCGCGCGAAGCTCGGTGCGCCCACCAGCCACTTGAGCGACGGGTACGCGGTGAGGATGGTCAGCACCGTGAACAGAATCAGCAGCGGCTTGCGTCCCACGCGGTCCGAGAGCGCGCCCATGATCGGCAGCCAGATGAAGTTGGAGACGGCCACGCACAGCGTGACGATGAGCGCATCGGTCGTGCTCAGGTGCAGCACCGATTTGCCGAAGGTCGGCGTGTAGACCGTGATCAGGTAGAACGACACGGTGGTCATCGACACCAGCATCATCCCGGCGACCACGAGGCCCCAGTTCGCAACCATCGACTGGAAGATCTCGCGCGCATCGGGGCGGTGCTTGCGCGCCATGAACTCCTCGGTCTCCTGCAGCGAGCGGCGGATGATGAACAGCACCGGCACGATCAGGCAGCCGACGAAGAAGGGCACGCGCCAGTAGAAGTCGCCGATCTCCTGCGAGGAGTAGGTCACGTTGAGCCAGTAGCCGAGCGCGGCCGCCACGATGATGGCCACCTGCTGGCTGGCCGATTGCCAGCTCACATAGAAGCCCTTGCGGCCCGGCGTGGCCATCTCCGAAAGATAGACGGACACGCCGCCCAGCTCCACGCCCGCCGAGAAGCCCTGCAGCAGCCGGCCGATGAGCACCAGCAGCGGCGCGGCGAGGCCGATGGTCGCGTAGGCCGGCACGCAGGCGATGAGCAGCGTGCCGAGCGCCATGAGCGCGAGCGTGACGATCAGGCCCTTGCGGCGGCCGACGCGGTCGACATACGCGCCGAGAAAAATCGCGCCCAGCGGACGCATCAGGAAGCCCGCGCCGAAGGTCATGAAAGTGAGCATCAGCGAGGCGAACTCGTTGCCCGCGGGGAAGAACGCCTTCGAGATCTGCGTGGCGTAGAAACCGAACAGGAAGAAGTCGAACATCTCCATGAAGTTGCCGCCGGTCACGCGCAGGACGGTGGCGAATTTCGAGGAGGAAGCCGTGGTGGAAGAAGGGCGGGCGGCCGCGCCTTGTTGCGCAGCGGAGGGCGCAGGATTCATCTTGTTGTCCCCTTGGGCGATGTGTGTTCGCCAAGAGTAGGTCGGGCTCCCCGACCGCTACCTGACGCCGCGGGTCAGGTAGCTGTCACTCGAAGAAGAGTGACGACGTGCGTGCCTGTGCGCGCGTCAGGCTTTGTATTTGATCGAGCAGCCGTAGGGCCGTGTCGTGGCGGCCGAGATCGGCTTGCCGCCGAAGGCTTCGCCCAGCGCCTGGTTCACGTAGTTGGTCGCGGTCTTGATGTCGTCCGCGCGCGCCGACGCGATGCTGTCGATGCCGCCCGCATACACCAGCACGCCCTTGGGATCGATGATGAAGATGTGCGGCGTGGTGCGCGCGCCGTAGACCTGGCCGATGACGCCGTCTTCGTCCATCAGCACCGCGGTGGCAGCGGCCGATTGCGACTTCATCCAGGCGTCGAGCGCGTCGGCTTTCAGGTAGTCGCTCGCGGCGCGCTCGGTGGAATTGATGGCCAGCCACACCACGCCCTTGTCGGTCGCGGCCTTCTGCGTGGCGGGCATGTTGCCGCTGCCGTAGTGCTTGCGCACGAAGGGGCAGCCGGGGTTGGTCCACTCGAGCACCACGAACTTGCCGGCGAAGTCGGAGAGCTTGTGCTTGGCGCCGGTGGTGTCGACGGCCACGAAGTCGGGCGCCTTCTGGCCCACGGCCGGTGCGGCGAAGGCGTTGCCCATCAGGAAGGCCCCGCCGAGCGCGACAGCGGCGGCGACGACGGCACGGCGGGAGGCTCGGCTCAGGGCGGCGCGGGCATGGCGCGCGGCACGAAGGGAACGCGAGTCGGAGATTGGCGAGAGAGACATGGCCAGCTTGAGCTCCATTAGAAAATTCCAAACGACAACTGCAGCTTAGAACCGTTTCTTCAAGTGCATGTGACAACCCATGTCACGCGGGTGGTCAAAGCGCGGCGAGTGCGGCGCGGACCTCGTCTTTACCCAGGATTTCGGTCAGCACCACCGGCGCCTTGCCCGGCGCCTGCAGCACATAGACCGGCACGCCGCTGCGGCCGAGCGCGGTGAGCGCGGCGGTGATGGCGGGGTCGCGGCGGGTCCAGTCGGCGCGCAGCATCGCGACCTTCTTGGCATCGAAATCGGCCAGCACCTCGGCATCGGCCAGCGTGCGCTTCTTGTTGTACTGGCAGGTCACGCACCAGGCGGCGGTGAAGTCGATGAACACCGGCTGGCCGGCGCTCGAGAGCTCGCTCACGCGCTCGGCCGACCATGGCTGCCAGCGTTGGTTGGCAGTGCTGCTGGCAGCCAGCTTAGCCGGCTCCACGACCTGCAGCACGTTGCGGCCGATGGCGCCGGTCAGCACCGCGGTGAAGGCAATCAGCACCGTCGCGATCACCAGTCGCGTGCGACCGCGCAGCGTGAACGCCCAGACGATGGCCGCCAGGCACACCAGCAGCGCGAGCAGCGTGCCCGCGCCGTCGATGCCGCTTTGCTGGCCGAGGATCCAGACCAGCCAGGCCACGGTGGCGAACATCGGGAAGGCGAGCAGTCGGCGCAGCGTGCCCATCCACGGGCCCGGCTTGGGCAGCAGGTGCGCGACGGCGGGCACGAAGCCGGCCACGAGGTAAGGCAGCGCGAGCCCCAGGCCCAGCGCCGCGAACAAGAGCAGCGCCTGCGCGGCCGGCAGGCCGATCGCGAAGCCGAGCGACACGCCCATGAACGGCGCGGTGCAGGGCGAGGCGATCACCACGGCGAGCACGCCGGAGAGGAAGTCGTTGGCCAGCGGATGCTTGGCCTGCGCGGTGCACATCGACGACGGCACCGCGTGGCCGAACTCGAACACGCCCACGAGATTGAGGCCGATCAGCGTGAAGAGCCCCGCCAGCGCCGCCACCACGCCCGGCGACTGCAGCTGGAAGCCCCAGCCCAGTTGCGCGCCGGCCGCGCGCAGCGCGAGCATGGCGCCGCCGAGCGCGAGGAAGGACAGCATCACGCCGCCGGTGTACGCGAGGCCCGCCTTGCGGTGCGCACTGGCGTTGCCCGCCTGCCGCGCAAAGCCCAGCACCTTGATCGCGAGGATCGGGAACACGCAGGGCATCAAATTCAGCAGCAGGCCGCCGAGCAGCGCGCCCAGCAAGGCCATGGCGAAGGTGCCGGCGGGTTGGGCGGGCAGGTCGGTGGTCGATGCCGATGCGGCCGCGTTGGCGGCATTGGCAGTCAGCGCGGCCTGCAGGGCGGGCGAGACCTCGGCGCGCGCCGGCGTGGCGGCGGCGGGCCAGGTGCCCGCGACCGGCGCTTCCGTGCGCCACGCCACCGGCTGGCCCGGCTGGCGGTCGGCTTCGGCGAGCGCAACCACCACCGGCATCACCGTCGGGCTCGCGCTGCGCTGGTCGGCCAGCGGCATCGTCGCGGTCCAGGTGTTGCCTTGCCAGCTCTGGGTCCAGTCCTTGCCGGAGACGGCCGCGGTGCGGATCACCTCGGGGGTCTCCGGGAAGAACGCCAGCGTCTTGCCTTGCACGGCGGCCGGCAGCCCTTCGAGCCTGACTTGCAGGTTGTTGCCATTGACCTCGATGCCGCCCGGCTTGGCCAGCGGCTGTGGCTGGGCGGCCTGCGCGGCGTCGAACTCGGCCTTGTGCAGCGCGGTCGAGCCCTGCAGCGGCAGCGAGAGGGTGAATTCGCCCTCTTCGGGGATGCATTCCTTGCGGCAGACCAGCCAGGAGGCCTTGAGCTTCACGTCCATCGCGGGCGTGCCGCCGGCCAGCGCCATCGGCGGCTTGTAGAGCGTCGACACCTCCAGCGGCACCGGCAGCAGCACGGTGTTCTCGTAGCCGTAGTTGGCGAGGTTGCCGACCGGGATCTTCTCGGGCACCGGCCAGGCGATCTCGCCGGTCGAGACGCCGGCGGGCAGCGTCCAGGTCAGCTCGGTGGGGAGGCCCGAATCGCCGGCGTTCTTCCAGTAGGTGTGCCACTCGGGCTGATGGGTGATCTGCAGGCCGACCCAGGCCTGTGCGCCGGGTGAAACGCCATCGGGCGCATGCGCGATCAGTTCGGCGCGCACGTGGGGGGTGGTGACGACGGCCCCGGTCTTGGAAGCCAGTTGCGCCGCAGCCGGCATGCTGGCTGCGGAGATTGCTATCAGAAGCGTAGCGAAATGGATGCGCGAGAGGATCATGCCGTCAGTCGGAGCAATAGGGCAGGGCGAAGTTCCGGAGGATCGTCAGGCCGCGGCGGTCGCCCAGCCCAGCACCACGCGCCGGCTGTTGGCGCTTTTCTTCTCGATCTTTGTGACGACCACGGCCCCGATCTCGGCGGTGTTTGCAACATGCGTGCCGCCGCAGGGCTGGAAGTCGATCTGCGCATCGCCCTCACCCGTTCCGCCGATGCGGATGGTGCGCACCGTGCCCGTGCCGCGCGGCGGCTGCACGCTCATGCTCTTGACCAGGGCCGGGTTCGCGTCGAGCTCCTCGTCGGTGATGGCGCCCACGGTCAGCGGGTGCGCCGCTTCGACCAAGCGGGCGAGGCCGGCGGTGAGCGTTTCCTTGTCGAGCGGGTCGGTCATGTGGAAATCGATGCGCGCGTAGTCGGGCGTGATCGAGCAGCCGTTCACCGGCACCGGCACGAGGTGGCACAGCAGATGGGAGGCGGTGTGGAAGCGCATCAGCCGGTGGCGGCGCTCCCAGTCGAGGCGGGCGGTGACGGTGTCGCCGGGCTTCAGCGCGGCCAGCAGGTCGGCCTGTTCGGGCGCCGGCACATGGAGGAATTCGTGGGTGGGAAGGCCTTCTTCGTTCTTGGCCTTGCGGGTGTCGGCGATGAGGATTTCGCGGCCGTCGGCCAGGGCCAGCACGCCGCTGTCTCCCGCCTGCCCGCCGCCCAGCGGATAGAACACCGTGCGGTCCAGCACGATGCCGGCCTCGTCGATGCGCAGGATGCGGGCTTCGCAGGCGCGCAGGTAGGCGTCGGCACGGAACAGGTCGTCGGTCATGCGGCGATGGTAGCGGCGATGCGCGATTGAGGTGCACCCACGCCAGAAAGCGCCCACGACCGACAACCCCGGGGCGGACGTCCAGTGGATGATCCGCCCGGTATGCGGCCCCCGCCGCGAAGGATCACGCATGAAAGCTCCGCAGCAAGCACCCACCCGCACCGGCTCTTCGATCTGGCAGTTGTCCACCCTGGCCGTCGCGGCCGCACTGCTCGCGGGCTGCGGCGAGGCCGCCAAGCTGACCCCCGAGGTCACGACCGGCCCCCGCCCGCAACTGGCCGAGCCGAACAAGACCCTGATTCCCACCGTCAACGTGGCGCCCGCCGTCGGCTGGACCGACACCGCCACGCCCACCCCCGCCGAAGGCCTGCGCGTGACGGCGCTCGCGCGCGGCCTGGACCATCCGCGCTGGGTCTACACCCTGCCCAACGGCGACGTGCTGGTGGCCGAGAGCAACAAGCCGCCCAAGCCCGGCGGCAGCAACGACGGCGGCAGCGGCCCGATCGCCCAGATCCGCAACTGGGTCATGGGCAAGGTCATGGGCCGCGCGGGCGCCGGCGTGCCCAGCGCCAACCGCATCACCCTGCTGCGCGATGCCGACGGCGACGGCGTGGCCGAGGTCAAGCAGGTCTTCATGACCAACCTGATGTCGCCGTACGGCATGGCGCTGGTGGGCAACGAGCTCTTCATCGCCAATGCCGATGCGCTCGTGAAGGTGCCCTACACCGAGGGCGAGACCTCGGTGAAGGTCAATCCCACGCTGGTCACGCAATTGCCCGCGGGCATCAACCACCACTGGACCAAGAACGTGATCGCCAATGCCGACGGCACGAAGCTCTATGTGACGGTCGGCTCCAACAGCAACATCGGCGAGAACGGTCTCGCGGCCGAAGAGGGCCGCGCCGCGATCTGGGAGGTCGACGCGAAGACCGGCGAGAAGCGCCTCTTCGCGAGCGGCCTGCGCAACCCCAACGGCATGGGCTGGGACCCCGACACCAACGCCCTGTGGACCGTGGTGAACGAACGCGACGAGATCGGCAGCGACCTCGTGCCCGACTACCTCACCTCGGTGAAGGAGGGCGCGTTCTACGGCTGGCCCTGGACCTACTACGGCGGCATCGTCGACGCGCGCGTGACGCCGCAGAACCCCGACATGGCGGCGAAGGCCATCGCGCCCGACTACGCGCTGGGTTCGCACGTCGCGCCGCTGGGCATGGCCTTCTCGCACGCACGCGGCATGCCGCCGGAGTTCGCGAGCGGCGTCTTCATCGGCGAGCACGGCTCGTGGAACCGCAAGCCCAAGTCGGGCTACAAGGTGGTGTTTGTGCCCTTCATCGGCGGCAAGCCGAGCGGGCCGCCGGTGGACATCCTCACCGGCTTCCTCACCGCCGACGAAAAGGCCCAGGGCCGGCCGGTGGGCGTGGCGCTCGACAAGAGCGGCGCGCTGCTGGTGGCCGACGACGTGGGCAACGCGGTGTGGCGCGTGTCGCGCGCCAAGCCGAACTAGGCTGACTGGCCGCGGCGCGCGGACGAGGCGCGCGCCACGAGCTGCGCCACCGGCCCTTCGACGCGCTGGCGGCTCTTGTCGCCGCGCAGGTGGTCGAACAGCAGCGCGATGGCCTGCTGCGCGACTTCTTCCAGGTGCAGGTCCACCGCGGTGAGTGGCGGCACGCAGGTGCGCGCGCGGGGCCCGTCGTAGCGGGTGGCGACCATCACGTCCTCTGGAATGCGCCGGCCCGATTCGGCGATGGCCGTCACCGCGCCCGAGGCGAAGGCGTCCACCGGGATGCAGAACGCGTCGATGTCGGGGTGGGCCGCCAGGAGCGCCAGCGCGGCCTCCTTGCCGCCGCGCTCGCCGCTGGCCTCGTCGATCAGCGACAGCAGCGCGGGCTGGCCGCGCCCCGCGGCGAAGCGCTCGTACGCCGCCCGGGCCTCGACATAGGAATTGCGCTGCGCGGCGCCCAGGATCATCGCGACCTTGCGCGCGCCCTGTTCATGCAGGTGGTCGAGCAGCAGCTGCGTCGTCTGTGCGGAATGGATGTCGACGTACGGCGGCATGGCGGGGCCTTCCGCCGGCTTGCCGATGGCCACCACCGGCAAGCCCCGGCGCACGAGGTATTCGAGGTTCGCATCGCCCGCGGAGGGCTCGATCACCAGGGCCCCGTCCACGTCCAGCAGTTCCATCGGCATCCGCCCGCTTTCCATGGGCGGCGCCAGCACCAGCGCGAGGCTGCGGTTCAGCGCCTCGGCCGCGGCCACGGCCGCCACTTCCATCATGAAGCCCAGGCGCGACGGGCCGCCGGCCACCGCGAAGGGCATCGACGACAGCAGCACGATCATGTGCGCCTCGCCCGTGCGCAGCCGCTGGGCATTCCGGTTGGGGCGGTATCCCAGCTTCAGGGCGGCCTGCTCGACGCGCGCGCGGGTCTCGGCGTCGACCTGGCCGCGCGCGTTGAGCGCATGCGAGACCGTGGTCGGCGACACGCCGGCTTCCCGGGCCACGTCCTTGATGTTTGCCCGCGGCGATGGGTTGGTGCTCATCCCGTTGACCTTTTGCAAAAGCGGTGATTCAATTCCCAAATCGTTTTGGGCGACTGGCCCGGAATGTACTCCACCGCCTCAGGCGGCTTTTTTTCCTTCGTCGCCCAAATCGATTTTGGCGCGGATCCGGTCAAAGGAATCGATCATGTCCCGTGTTTCCGACGCCCCTGCCGTCGACGCCGTGCTGCCCGTTTCGCAACTGCTGCTGTTCGGCCTGCAGCACGTGCTGGTGATGGCGGCCGTGCCCATCACCTCCGTGTTCCTCGTGGCCAAGGCGCTGGGCCTGCCGGCGGCGCTCACGGTCAACCTCATCAGCGCCACCTTCCTCATGTGCGGCCTGGGGACGCTGCTGCAGTCGTTCGGGCCCTGGAAGTTCGGCGCCAGGCTGCCCTTCGTGATGGTGCCGGGCGGGGCGCCGATCGTGATGTTCGTGACCATCGCGCAGCAGCGCGACCTGCAGACCGCCTCGGGCGCGGTGATCCTCACGGCGCTCTTCTATTTCCTCGTCCTGCCGGTCTTCGCGCGGTGCCTCAGGTACTTCCCGAAGATCGTCATCGGCACGCTGCTGCTGCTGGTGTCGATCAACCTCGTGAAGGTGTATGGCGGAATCATTGCCGGCAAGGCCGGCACGCCCACCTTCGCGGACCCGGTGAACATCGGCCTGGCGCTCGCGACCATCGGCTTCACGGTGCTGTTCGCGCGGCTTTTCAAGGGCACGCTCGGCCAGCTCGCCGTGCTGCTGGGGCTGCTCGCCGGCACGGTGCTTGCCGCGCTCTGCGGGCTGATGGACTTCGGCGCCGTCGCGGCCGGCCCGCTCTGGAGCGCGCCGACGCTGCTGCCGTTCGGCTTTCCGCGCTTCGACCTCGTGGCCGCCGTGCCGCTCCTGATCTTCAGCGTGATCTCGATGGTCGAGGCCACCGGCCAGACGGTGGCGGTCGCCGAAGTCGTGGGCCGCAAGATCGATCCGCGCGATGCGGTGCCGCGCACCATCCGGGGCGATGCGCTGATGTCGCTGGCGGGCGGCTTCTTCGGCACCTCGATGATCATCACCAGCGGCGAGAACATCGGCATCGTGCGCGCCACGCAGGTGCGCTCGCGCTACGTGACGGCAACGGCCGGCGCGATCCTGATCCTCATCGCCCTGTCGGCGCCGCTCGGCCGGCTGGCCAGCGCCATTCCCGCGGCCGTGGTCGGGGGCACCGCGATGGTGGTGTTCGCGATCATCGGCACGATGGGCATCGACATGCTGCGCAAGATCGACCTGCACGAGCGCGGCAACATGTTCGTGCTGGCCGGCGCGCTCACCATGGGCCTGTTGCCCATCGTCGTGCCGGGCCTGTACAGCCGCTTTCCCGACACGCTGCAGCTGGTGCTGGGCAACGGGCTTGCCATGGGCTCGCTCACCGCGGTGCTGCTGAACGTGCTCTTCAACCGCACGCACGCCGAACCCTCCGCAACGGCCGGGCCCCTCGAGCCTGCCGCGTCCGCCGATCCCAACGAAATGGCGCGGGCTTCGCACTGAGCCACGGCGTTCTTCTTTCTTCCTTTCCTCGCTCCTGCCTTTTTTCTTCACCATGTCTCCTGAACTCGATGCCGCGCTCCTCGCGGCCGACGAGCTGCTGCTCGTTCCCGACCACCTGATGCTGCGCGACGGCCCCGTCGCCGGCCATGCCGTGCACGTGGCCGGCGGGCGCTTTCGCGACGTCGGCCCCGCCGACGTGCTCGCGGCGCGCCATCCGCACCTCGTGCCCGTGCAACTGGCCGGCAAGCTCCTGATGCCGGGAATGATCGATGCGCACCACCACCTCACGCAGTCCTTCGGCAAGTCGCTGGCCTACGGCGAGCCCTCCGAGATCTTCCGGCGCGTGTGGGTGCCGCTCGAATCGAGCCTGGACGACGAGTTCGTCTACCTGGCCTCCAAGCTCGCGGCGCTCGAGTCGCTGCGCGGCGGCTTCACCACCGTGTGCGACGCGGGCACGCGCGCGCCGGGCGACATCGGCGCGGTCGCCACTGCCGTGCAGGAGGCCGGGCTGCGCTGCGTGCTGGGCCTGATCTGCAACGACGGCGGCAACGACAGCAGCGCCGGCGAGCGCGAGGCCATCCGCACGCAGGCCGCGCACTTCCTGCAGCATTGGTCCAACGCGCCGCTGGTGCATCCCTCGCTCGCCATCTCGGTGCCCGAGGCGGCCTCCGACGAGATGCTGGCCGGCGTGTCCGCGCTGTGCGCCGAGGCGCGCACCGTGTTCCAGACGCATGTGAACGAGCACCTCGCGTCGGTCGAGCGCTCGGTGGTGCAGCGCGGCAGGCGGCCGCTGGAGCTGCTGGCCCACCTGGGCGCGCTCGGTCCGCAGGTGCTGATCGCGCACGGCACGCTCGTCACGCCTTCGGAGCTCATGCGGCTGCGCGACACCGACACCGCCGTGAGCTACAACCCCGTGGCCAGCCAGTGGAAGGGCAACGCGGTGGCGCCCGCGAATCTGATGGCGGCGCTGGGCATCCGCTTCGGGCTCGGCACCGACGCCACGCGCAGCGACGCCTTCCGCCTGATGGACGCGGCCGAGGCCGCGCAGAAGCTGGCCTTCGGCATGGCCATCGGCGATGCATCGAGCGGCGGCGGCTGGACCTGGCTCGACCACGCGACGCACGAGGGCGCGCGCGCCGTCGGCCTCGGACACCTGACCGGCGAAATCGCCGTCGGCAAGGCGGCCGACTTCCTCGTCGTCGATGTCGACACGCCCGAGATGTGCACCTCGGTCGACCTCACCTGGGACCTGGTGCGCCTGGGCAACCGCGACCAGATCACCGCCGTGTTCGTCGACGGGCGTCTTCGCCTGTGGGAGGGCTGGCCGCCCGACTGGGACGCGCGGGCGCTGCAGCACCGGCTCGCGCGCATCGCGCATGCAGCCATCGAGCGCGCGCCCATCGTGCGCCTGCACCCGACGGCAGCCGAGCATCGCCGCCTGTCCATGGGCCGCGCCGCCGGCGCCCGGAACATCCAGTGAGCGCGCAGCACCTTCTCCTCGTCTCGCTCGCCGTGTTGATTGCCGCTTTCGTGCAGGGCGCGACCGGTGTCGGATTCGCGCTCATCGCCGCGCCGGTGATCGGCATCGTGCGCCCCGACCTGCTGCCGGTGTGCGTGCTGGTGCTGATGCTGCCGCTCAACTTCTATGTGATGTGGCGCGAGCGCGGCGCGATCGACCGCACCGGCGCCGGCTGGATCACCGGCGGCCGCGTGCTGGGCACCGCCGGCGGCATGTGGGTGCTGGCGGCGCTGAGCGCGGGCCAGCTGTCGCTGTTCGTCGGCGCATCGACCATCGCGGCGGCGCTGGTCACACTGGCGATGCCGGCCTTCTCACCGGGGCGTTCCGCCTTCGTGGCGGCGGGTCTGGTCACCGGTATCACCGAGACGGCGACCGGCATCGGCGGGCCGCCGCTGGCGCTGGTCTACCAGCACGAGCGCGCGCCCACCATGCGCTCGACCATCGCGTTGTGCTTCCTCGTCGGTGAACTGGTGTCGCTGGCCACGCTGATGGCGACCGGCCGCATCGACGGCTCGCAGTTGCGCGCCGCGGCCCTGCTGCTGCCCGCGCTGGCGGTGGGCGCGGTGCTCAGTCGTGTGGTGCATCGCCACGTCAACGGACGTGTCTTGCGGATCTTCGTGCAGGTCTTTGCGATCGTCTCGGGCGTGGCGCTGCTGCTGCATTCATTCTGAGATGCCGCGCGTGGCCGCCCATGCCGCGCGGCCCAGCCGGTAGAGGCGGTGCGCTCGCAGCGTGTGGCCTTCGGGCACCAGCGGATGATCGAACGCGCCGGCCACATCCTCGTGCATGCCAAGGCGTTCCATCACCGCGGCCGAGCGCAGGTTGCCGACCGCGGTGAAGGCCACGATCTCGTCGAGGCCGAGTTGCTCGAAGCCGACCTGCAACGCGCCACGCGCGGCCTCGGTCGCGAACCCTTGGCCCCACTTGTGGCGCGCAAACCGCCAGCCGATTTCCACGCAGGGTGAAAACGGCAGCGTGGCCAGCGGCACGTTCAGCCCCGTGAAGCCGATGAATTCGCCCGTGGCCTTGTGCTCGACGGCCCAGAAGCCCCAGCCGTTCTCGGCGATGCGCGTCCTGGCGCGCTCGACCGATGCGTCGCTGTCGGCGCGCGTGGGCAAAGGCAGCAGGAACTCCATCACCTGCGGGTCTGCCGCCATCGCGGCAAAAGGCGCGAGATCACTCTCGCGCCATTGACGCAGCCGAAGGCGCGGGGTTTCGAATTCGATGAGGGGTTGAGCGTTGTCGGTCATGCGACCGATTGTGCTGACTCAGAACCCCGCCAGCACCACCTTGCCCTGCGCCTTGCCGCTCTCGATGAGCGCATGCGCACGCTGAAGATTCGCGGCGTTGATGGTGCCGAAGCTCGCATTCGCCGTCGTGCGCACGCGGCCCGCATCGACCAGCGCGGCCACTTCCGCGAGCAGCGCGCCCTGTTCGGCGATGTCGGGCGTGGTGAAGCGCGAGCGCGTGAACATCATTTCCCAGTGCAGCGAGATGCACTTGGTCTTCAGCGGCATCGCATCGAGCACCTTCATGTCGTCGATCACCGCGAGCTGGCCCTGGGGCTTGAGGCTCTCGATGATCTGCGCGTAGTGCTGCTCGGTCTGCGTGAGGCTGGCGACCATGTCGACCTCGCCGATGCCGGCGGCCTTGAGCTCCGCTGCGAGCGGCTTCGAGTGATCGATGACCACATGCGCGCCGAGCGCCAGGCACCACTCGCGCGTTTCGGGGCGCGAGGCGGTGGCGATCACGCGCAGCTGCGTGAGCTGGCGGGCGAGCTGGATCAGGATCGAGCCCACGCCGCCGGCACCGCCGGTGATCAAGAGCGTCTGGCCCGCGCCGCCGCCCTTGGGCACCTGCAGGCGGTCGAACAGCAGTTCATACGCGGTGATGGTGGTCAGCGGCAGCGCGGCGGCCTGCGCGTCGTCCAGGCTCTTCGGTGCGATGGCGGCGATGCGCTCGTCCACCGCATGCAGTTCCGAATTGGCGCCGGGGCGAATGATCGAGCCGGCGTAGTACACGCGATCGCCGACCTTGAAGTTCGCAACGCCGCTGCCGATGGCTTCGACGATGCCGACCGCGTCCCAGCCCAGCACCTTGGCCTGCCCGGCTTCGGGCGCGGCGTTCTTGCGGACCTTGGTGTCGACCGGGTTGACCGACACCGCCTTCACGCGCACCAGCAGGTCGCGCGTGCCGGCGACGGGCGCGGGCAGTTCGATGTCCTGCAGCGATTCGGCGTTGTCGATGGGAAGGGGCTGGTAGTAACCGATGGCTTTCATGACGGGGACCTTTCTGAAACGATGCTCGAACTGTAGGATGGCAACGGCCATTTGATAAGTAGGCCGTAAATAGCAACACTTTCAAATGAAGATTGAAAATACATCGGACCTGCAGGTGCTCGTGCACACGGCGCGCGGCGGCACGCTCACGGCGGCGGCCCATGCGCTGGGCATCACGCCTGCGGCCGCCAGCGCCACGCTCAAGCGGCTGGAAACGCAGCTCGGCGCGCGCCTGTTCGAGCGCTCCACGCGCGCGATGCGCCTCACGCCGCAGGGGCAGACGCTGCTGGACTATGCGGTGCGGGCCTTCGAACTGCTCGACGAAGGCGAGTCGCTGGTCACGGCGGATCGCGGCGAGCTGGTCGGCACCCTGCGTGTGGCCGCACCCTCGGACTTGACGCGCAGCACGCTGCTGCCGTGGTTCGACGAATTCCTCGCGTTGAACACCGGCGTGCAGCTCTCGCTCTCGGTGGGCGACCGGCCGCTGGACGTGATGCGCGACGAGGTGGACGTGGCGCTGCGCTACGGCGCGCTGGCCGATTCGCGGCTGGTGGCGCGGCCCTTCGCGATGACGAATCCGCTGTTGACCGCCTCGCCCGAATACCTGCGACGCCATCCGGCGCCTAAGACGCCGCAGGACCTGGTGCACCACAACTGCCTGATCTTCAACCGCGGCGGGCGGCGGCACCGCATCTGGCGATTTGCGCAGAACGGGCAGTGGACGGAAGTGCGGGTGAACGGCAATCGCAGCGTGGACGATGCTTCGCTTGCGCGCGAGTGGGCGGTGGCGGGGTATGGGATCACGCTGAAGTCGGCGCTCGATGTGCGGGACGATGTTCGCAGCGGGCGGCTGGTGCACCTCATGACGGACTGGCAGACGGAGCCTTATCCGTTGCATGCGTTGCTTCCTAGTGGGCGGTTTGTGCCGGCGCGGGTGCGGGCGTTTGTCGACTTTCTTGCGATGAAGTTCGAGGGGTTGAAGGTTGGGGGGTGATTTTTTGAGGCTGCTGGCCGGGTCTCGCCCCGGCGGGCGACCTACTTTTCTTTGCTTCGCCAAAGAAAAGTAGGCAAAAGAAAGGCGACCCTGCTGTCTGCGTCCCTCCGCTTCGCTGCGGGCAACCTGCGGTGCTCGCGTTTCGCGGGGTCTCGCAGAACT
>Ga0209127_100074_pt1 | contig 84253 bp, 82 predicted proteins | sample LakSupMetagenome_FD_187469 | JGI IMG/M metagenome (GOLD analysis project Ga0209127, IMG submission 187469) | Freshwater microbial communities from Lake Superior, Canada - Sta WM archaea (SPAdes) (version 2) | ecosystem: Environmental > Aquatic > Freshwater > Lake | place: Lake Superior, Canada... | reverse complement strand
GTCCCGGGCTACCGGATCGAGATGTCACCCTTCGGCGGCATCAAGGACTCCGGCCTCGGCTACAAGGAGGGCGTCGTCGAGGCCATGAAATCCTTCACAAACGTCAAGACATGGTCAATGCCCTGGAACGCGTGACCGTCCCTGGTCTTGGCGTGCGATCCGAGACACGCCATCACTGGACCGGCCGGCGCTGAGCCGGCTCGGGATTTGGAAATTGCGACATGCGGCTAGGCGTCATCGCTGACATTCACGGCAATCTGCCGGCGCTCGAAGCGGTGCTCGCCAGGCTTGCCGGGCTCTCCGTCGATCGGATCGTCAATCTCGGCGACTGCGCCTCCGGTCCGCTCTGGCCGGCGGAGACGGTGCAGCTGCTGCGTGCCCGCGCGATGAGCCATGTCCGCGGCAACCATGACCGGGCGCTCGGCGCGGCCTCTCCGGACGGGCTTGGCGCCTCCGACAGCTACGCCTGGCGCAATCTCGATGCCGAGGCGCGTGGCTGGCTGGGCGGCCTGCCGTTCCAGCTCGATATCGGTGTGGCGCGCTGCTTTCATGCCAGCCCGAAGGACGACGACACCTATCTCCTCGATGCGATCGAGGGCGGGCGGCTGGTCGCGGCCGGCCCGCAGGCAGTCGCAGCCTTGCTCGGCCCTGCCGGCGCCGCCTTGGTCCTGTGCGGGCACAGCCATCAACCGCGCCTGCTACGGCTCGATGACGGCACCGTCGTCGTCAATCCCGGCAGCGTCGGCAACCCCGCCTATCACGCCACCCAGCCGAGCATCCACCTTTCGGAAAGCGGTGCACCGCATGCGCGTTTCGCTGTCGTGGATGTGACGCAGGCGATCGCGATCGAGCACTACGCCATCGCCTATGATTGGGAGCGTGCTGCAAGGCGGGCCGAGATCAATGGCCGGGCCGACTGGGCCCACGCCTTGAGAACTGGTCGGGTATCGACGTCGCGATAACGCCACCTCCAGATTACGGCCCGGTCCCGGAAGCGGAGATCGGTCGCCAGCTCGTCAGGTCGCTTGGGCGAAGCAGGAGGCTGACAGGGCGACAGCTGCTAACGCGACCGGAATGCGCCGACCCGCGGCGTCTCGACCTCGCGAATCCGCGCCCCTCGTCCGCAGATCAAACTATCGCCCCTTCCCGAACTCACGGCCCGGGATCGAAGCGAGCAACGCCTGCGTATAGGGATGCTGCGGCTCACCGTAGACCGTGCCGATCGGTCCCGCCTCCACCACCTCGCCGCTCTTCATCACCGCGACGAGATCGCAGACCTGCGCTGCGACGCGCAGGTCATGGGTAATGAAGACGATCGAGAGGCCGAGGCGCTGGCGCAATTCCGCCAGCAGCTTCAGCACCTGCGCCTGCACGGAGACATCGAGCGCCGAGACCGGTTCGTCCGCGACCAGCACCGCCGGCTCCAGCGCCAGGGCGCGCGCAAGGCCGATGCGCTGGCGCTGGCCGCCCGAGAATTCATGCGGATAGCGTTCTGTCGCCGCCGGATCAAGCCCGACCAGCCCGAACAGCTCCTTGGCGCGGGCCAAGGCCTGAGGCCGCGCCATGCCGTGAACGACCAGCCCCTGCGCCACTGCCTCGCCGGCCTTGCGGCGCGGGTTCAGCGAGGCGAACGGGTCCTGGAACACCATCTGGATATGACGCGTCGCCGCGCGCATCTCCTCGCGGCTGAGGCTGGCGAGATCGATGCCGTTCAGACGGATCTCGCCACTTTCGGGGTCAATCAAGCGCACGAGGCAGCGGGCCAATGTCGACTTGCCGGAGCCGGATTCGCCGACGATGCCGAGCGTCGCGCCCTTGGGCAGCACCAGCGAGACATCCTTGACCGCATGAGTGATGCGCTGGCCACGTCCGAGGAAGCCGCCGGTGCGATAGGTCTTCGAGACATGGCCGATCGTCATGATCGGCTCGTCGGACAGCGGCCGCGCCGGCGGCGCCTTGAGCGGCGGCACCGCGGCGATCAGCTGGCGGGTATAGGCGTGCTGCGGGTTGCCGAGCACGGCCTGCGTCTCGCCCTGCTCGACGACCTCGCCCTTGCTCATCACCGCGACCCGATCGGCGATCTCGGCGACCACGCCGAAATCATGGGTGATGAACAGGACGGCCGTGCCCTTGCGGCGCTGCAGGTCGCGGATGAGTTCGAGGATCTGTGCCTGGGTGGTGACGTCGAGCGCCGTGGTCGGCTCGTCGGCGATCAGCACCTTCGGATCGAGCGCCAAGGCCATCGCGATCATGGCGCGCTGGCGCTGGCCGCCGGAGAGCTCGTGCGGATAGGCCTTGAAGGCGAGCGCCGGATCGGGAATGCGCACCTCTTCGAGCAGAGCGAGCGTGCGCGCCTTGATCTCGGCGGCCGACAGCTCCGTGTGCAGCTCGAACATCTCGCCGATCTGGTCGCCGATGCTGCGCAGCGGGTTGAGCGCCGTCATCGGCTCCTGGAAGATCATGGCGATGCCGGCGCCGCGGACCTTGCGCATCTGCGCTTCGCCCAGCCCGCAAAGGTCGCGCCCTTCGAACAGGATCTGGCCGCCGTCGATGGTGACGCCGCCGGGCAGCAGCCGCATGATCGCGTTGGCAGTCATCGACTTGCCGGAACCGGATTCGCCGACGACGCAGAGGATCTCGTTCGCCGCCAGCGTCAGCGAAACCTTTTCCATGGCGTGCGAGCGGTCACCGCCGGCCGGCAGCTTCACGCTGACATCGTCGAGGACGAGGATCGGGCTCATCGGCTCTTCAGCCTCGGATTGAGGGCGTCGTTGAGCCCCTGCCCCACCAGCGAAACGGCGAGCACGGTGACGAGGATGGCGATGCCGGGAATGGCCGAGACATACCACTGCACCCGCAGCACGTCGCGGCCGGCACCGATCAGATTGCCCCAGGAAGCGACGTTCGGGTCGGAGAGCTTAAGGAAGGCGAGCGCGCTTTCGAGCAGGATCGCGATCGCCATCACGACGCTGGCATAGACGATCACCGGCGGCAGCGCGTTCGGCAGAATCTCGCCGAAGATCAGCCTCATGTCCTTGAGGCCGAGCGTCCGGCCAGCCTGGACGAACTCCCGGTTGCGCAGCGAGAGGAACTCCGCCCGCGTCAGCCGGGCCGAGGCCGGCCAGGAGACGATGCCGATCGCGACCGTAACGGTGGTGATGGTCGAGCCGAAGACGGCGACCAGCACCAGCAGCAAGAGGAAGTTCGGCAGGGTCTGGAACGCCTCGGTCACGCGCATCAGCGCGGTGTCCACCCAGCTGCCATAATAGCCGGCAAGCGCGCCGATGGTGATGCCGATCATGACCGAGATCACCGTCGCGACACCGCCGATCAGAAGCGAGATGCGCGCGCCATGGAAGATCTGGGCGGCGATGTCGCGGCCGGAATTGTCGGTGCCGAGCAGGAAGCGCGGATTGCTGAACGGCCAGATCAGCGGCCGCCCGGCGAGCGCCAGCGGGTCGCGCGGATAGAGAAAGTCGGCACTCGCGGCCATGGCGAGGACGAGAATGAGCAGAACGAGGCCGATGACGGCGGCCGGGCTGCGGAAGTAAAGCTTCACCAGATCCACGGCTCAGCTCCCCGTCGTGATGCGCGGGTCGAGCCGGGCATAGAGCAGGTCGACGATGAAGTTGACCGCGATCACCAGCAGCGCCGAGACGAAGACGATGCCGAGCAGCGTGTTGAGGTCGCGCTGGATCACCGATTCATAGGCGAGGCGCCCGAGCCCCGGCAGCGAGAACACGCTTTCGACGACGACCGAACCGCCGAGCATGGTGCCGGCCTGCAGGCCGATCAGCGTCACCATCGGCAAGAGCGCGTTGCGCAGAACATGGCGCACCACGACGCGGGTCTCGTCCATGCCCTTGGAGCGCGCCGTGCGGACGAAATCGAGATTGAGCACTTCGAGCATCGAGCCGCGCATGATGCGGAGGTAAATCGCCATGTAGAACAGGCCGAGCGTCAGTGTCGGCAGGACGAGGTGCAGGGCGATGTCGAGCGTCCGCCGCAAGCCGGTATAGCTGACGGTGATGTCCTCGAAGCCGCCGGCCGGCAGCCATTGCAGGTAGATCGAGAAGACGACGATCGCCATCAGCCCGAACCAGAAGGTCGGCATCGCATAGAACATCAGGCCGAGGGTCGAGATCAGCGTATCCGGCCATTTGTTGACGCCGCGCGCCGCGACGACGCCGAGGATCAGCCCGAAGAAGAAGGCGAAGGAGAGCGAGGCGGTCATCAGCAGGACGGTCGCCGGCAGCCGCTCCGCGATCACCGTCGCGACCGGCTTGCCATAGATCGCGGAGAAGCCGAGATCGAGCCGGACCAGCCGCCAGAGATAATTGCCGAGCTGGGCCCAGATCGAGAGGTCGAGCCCATAGAATTCGCGCAGTTGCTTGGCGGTGGCGGCATCGCCGCCGCCCATCTGCGCCATCAGAGCATCGACGGTGTCGCCGGGCGCGAGCTGCAGCAAAAGGAAGACCCCGATCAGGATCAGGAACAGGGTCGGGATCGAGGCGGCAAGACGCCGCCCCGCGAGACTTAGGACACGCATGGCAACTGGCCGTACTGGACTGACAACGCAGGCGGGAGCGTCACTCCGCCAGCCAAAGATCGTGCCAGGAGGACGAGCCCCAGCGCGGCGTATTGGAGTGGTTGCGCGCCTTGGCGCTGATCGCGGTCAGGAAGATCTGCTCGATCGGCGTCCAGATCGGCAGCTCGCTGTTGGCGCGCCGGACGAAGTCGCCATAGAGCGCCTTGCGCTTGGCCGCATCGACCTCAGTCGCCGCGTCGTCGATGATCTTGTCGATGGTCGGGTCGGTCCAGTCCCACTGATTGGTCCAAGGCGCGCCCTTGGGCTGGCCGGAGCGGTACCACACCGTGGTCGAGACGGCCGGGTCGTTGCGGTACTGGTGCCAGCCGGTGGCGAGGTCGAAGGCGTGGTCGTCATAGACCTGCTTCAGATAGCCGCCGCCATCGGTGCGGACGATCTCGATCTTGATGCCGACATCGGCGAGCGACTGCTGGATGAAGGTGGAAAACAGCGAGATGTCCTCGCCCCAGGGCGCCGGCAGCAGCCGCAGCGAGAAACGCGTCCCGCCGGCACCGGGCTTGAAGCCGGCCTCGTCGAGCAGCTTGGCGGCGAGCTTCTTGTCGAACGGGTACTGCGGACCGTTGTCGGCCGGGTAGAAATCGGTCGAGACGGAGGGGATCGGCCCGGTGCCACGCTTGGCGAAGTCGCCGAGGAAGTTCTCGATGAAGAAGGGAATATCGAGCGCATGCGCGATGGCGCGCCGGACGCGGATATCGGCGAGCTCCTTGCGGCGGAAATTGAACTCGATCGTGTTGGTGCGGGCGTTGCCCTCATTGCCCTTGGTCGAGACGATGAAGCGCGGGTCCTTGCCGAGGCGGGCGGAGTCCGAGATCGTCAGGCCCGAGAACGGGCTGTAATGGATCTGCCCGGCTTCCATCTGGGCGGCGGCGGCGGCGCGGTCGGTGACCACGCGCCAGACGATCCGGTCGAGATAGGGCGCATTGGCGCGCCAGTAATTCGGATTGCGCTCGGCGATGACATGCTGGCCGCGCTCGTACTGCACGAACTTGAACGGGCCGGTGCCGACCGGCGCGAGATTGACCGGGTTCTGGCGGATGTCGCCCTTGCCCTCGTAGAGATGACGCGGCGAGATGTAGCCGAGGTCCGGCAGCGCCCGCAGCAAGAGGTTGAGCGGCATCGGGCGCTCATAGCGGAACACCGCCGTCAGCGGGTCTGGCGTGTCGACCGCGGTGAGGAAGAGCTGCAGCGTCGAGCCGTAGTTCAGGATCTTCTTCCACATCTCCATCGCCGTGTACTGCACGTCGGCGGAGGTGAAAGGCTTGCCGTCATGCCAGGTCACGCCCGAGCGGAGCTTGAAGGTGATGGTCTTGCCGTCGGGCGACGATTCCCAGCTCTCGGCGAGCACGCCGACCGGCTGGCCCTTGGCGTCGAGATCGACCAGCTGCTCCTGGATCTTGCCGCCGATGATGTAGACGCCGGTCGAGGCCTGCAGGCTCGGGTTGAGCTGGCGCTGCTCGGCGCCGTAATGGACGGTGAAGACGCCGCCCTTGCGCGGCGTTTCCTGGGCGAAGGAGCGCATCGGGAACAGCACGCTGGAGGCGATGGCGGCGCTGGTCATCAGCGCGGCGCGGCGGGTCATATCCATCGATTGTCTCCTGGGGCCGGCGTGCATATCAGGCACGATGCGGGCGTCACGAGACCCCGTCAATGCGACGGGGCCATTCTTGAAAATGGAAAGCCGCCCTATTGCGGCAGGAAACTCACGATCAGGCCGTTGGCCGAGGCCGCCGGTACGCTGAGCGCCGTGCCATGCCGGATACCGACAGGGCCGAGTGCCTTGGCGGCGCCGTCGAGATTGGTGCTCGCCAGCACGATCGCCACCGCGCCGGCAGGGGCCGCACCAACCCGCACCGCCTCCGGATAACGTCGGGCAAGGCCGGCCGCGTCGTAGAACAGGAAGTCGGCGCGCTTGCCCCCGGACGGGACCAGCCAGCCATCGTCCTGCTGCGTCACCGGCTCGTCGATCAGCCGGCTCAGATGCTCGGCGGCGGCCTTCGGATCGTCGGCGAGCACCTCGACCCGGATGATCCGGCTCGCGCCGTTGGCGTGACTCCGCAGTTCCGGAATCCAGACGGTCTCGCGGGTCAGGTGCTGGCAGGCGAAGATGCGCAGGCTGCCGGGGTTCTCGTCGAGCGGCCAGCGGAAGACGTTGAACTTTGCCTCGCCCTTGCCGCCATTGGGCAGATCGACCGGGCGGCCGAAATGCACCGGGCCGAGCGCCTCGAGACCGCGACTCTTGAGTTCGTCCGCGCCGGCGGCGGCGTCGTCAGTGGTGAAAGCGGCCCGCTCGATGCCTTCACGCTCTTTGAGGAAGTCGCGGGTCGGCTTGTTGTGCTCGGTCTCGGCGAGGATGCCGAGCAGCTCGACATAGTCCTCGCCCAACATGATCGTGTAGTTGCCGCTGCCGAGGATCGCCGAATGCGTGCCGCGCGGCGAGACGGTGAAGCCGAGGCTCTGCCATTGCCGAGCGGAAGCGTCGAGATCGCGAACCGTCACCACGACGTGGTCGAGACCGAGGATATGCTTGAGCGGCATGAAGCCCCCTTATGATCAGAACCCAACGGAAGGAGAGTTCATCCGAACGCAGAGAGGGGCGCAACCGCTCCGGGATGGCGTTTCCTGCAACCCCCGCTGCGCCGCAGACATAGCGTCGGGAGAATAGTCTTTTCAAGAACACGAGAAGCGAAGCCAAAATTTGGTATAAATCAATCGTTTCACGCCAATAAGATAGAAAACTGTTCTCCGGCAGATGAACGGCCGGGAAGGACCTACTTGCAGGCCGGCGGTCCTGGCGGCAAGGATAGGAGCGTGCTCGTCCCAAGGGACTGCGTTCATCCCTTCCTAGCCGAAAGACGCCGCCGATGACTGCCCCCTCCTCCGTCACCTGGCCGCCTTCGCTCTGGGCCGCGACGGCTCAGCCCGGCCCCGTGCTCGGGACGCTGGAAGGCGCGATCGAGAGCGATGTCGTGGTGATCGGCGCCGGCTTCACCGGGCTTTCGACCGCGATCCATCTGCGCGAGAGCGGGGTCGGAGTCACAATTGTTGAGGCGGCCGAACCGGGCTGGGGCGCTTCGGGGCGCAACAACGGCCAGGTCATCCCGACGCTCGCCGGCCATGACCCTTCGGCGATGACCGCCCGGCATGGCGAGGCCGGCGAGCGCTTCAACGCCGTGCTCCGCGATGCCGCGCAATATCTCTTCGAGCTCGTGCGCAAATATGAGATCCCCGCCGAAGCCGAGCAGGCTGGCTGGGTCCAGCCGGTGCATTCGCCGGGGCGCTTCAAGCTCGCCGAGAAGCGCGTCCGGGAATGGTCGGCGATCGGCGCGCCGGTCGAACTGCTCGATCGTGCCGCGACAGCGGATATGCTCGGCTCGGATGCCTGGTTCGGCGGCTTCTGGAACCGCACCGGCGGGCATATCAACCCGCTCGCCTTGACCCGAGGCCTCGCCGAGGTCGCGCTCAAGCTCGGCGCGACCATCCATGCCCGCTCGCCGGCGGTGAGCATGGCGCATCAGAACGGCCGCTGGCTGGTGAAGACGGCGAAGGGCTCGGTGACGGCGCGGGCGCTCGTGCTGGCGACGAACGCCTATACCGGCGAGTTCGAGCCCGGCCTCGCCCCTGACATCGCCAATGAGGTGATCCCGGTCCTGTCCTGGCAGATGGCGACCAGGCCAGTCAGCGACAACATCGCCAAGACCGTGATCCCCGGCCGGCAGGCGATGTCGGATACCCATCGTGAGCTCTATTTCGCCCGCTGGGACGCGCGCAACCGCCTGGTCACCGGCGGCGCCGCGATCCTGCCGGGAGCCGGCGGGGCCAATCTGCGCCCGACGGTGGCGGCGCGGTTGAAGCGGCTCTGGCCGCAGCTCGGCGATGTCGAGTTCGACTATGTCTGGTCCGGCTATGTCGGGATGACGCCCGATAATCTGCTGCAGCCGCAGGTGCCGGGCTATCCGCGGATCCATCAGCTCGGGCCGAACGGCTTCGGCTGGGTCGGCTGCAATGGCCGCGCCGTCGCGCTGTCGATCTCTCTCGGCCGCGAACTGGCAAAAGCGATACAGGGCACGGCGCTGGAGACACTCGGCCTGCCGCTCTCGACGCCGAAGCCGCAGCCTTTCCAGGGCCTGATCCGCCGGATCGCGCCGCTCGCGTTGCCGCTCTACCGCAGGCTGGACGCGCAGGAGGTCTAGAGCGTTTTCGAGCGGAACGGAAACATGTTCGCGCGACGAAAATGCCTTAAGACACAGGCCTAGAGCAATTCTGCAATCCTCCGAATTGCGGATTGTTCGAGGTGTTCGGCCCCGAGGCCAGATGGGGCGTTGCAGACCTCGTCCGGTCTCATAGATGGGCCGGCGGCATTGCCATGCAGAGTGGCGTGAAGGCGTGGTTGGTGATGGTCAGCTATTTCTGGACCTGGCCGAACGTGCGTCGAGGATCGCGCCGGTCCGGTTTTCCTGCCCGCCCACAACGCCCTACAGGCGTGCGGTGAACACCGCGGGCACGCCATCGGTGTCGGCAGGACACCGCAGCTGAAGAAGGAAAGCAGCTCAATCGATCACGGAACTCTCTCCGGAGTTCACGGCAAGGCTGCCTTCATCCCGTGGGGCTGTTCTTCGCCGGTCGAGAGCTACCAGAATAGGCACCCAGAGCGCCTCTCGGCTCCATAAGCGTCTGATATTGCTGCAAGTTGCGGAGCCACCGAGGAGTGGCTGGGGGACTAGGATTCGAACCTAGACAACCAGAGTCAGAGTCTGGGGTCCTACCGTTAGACGATCCCCCAACGGGCGCGTTGTCTGCGACGCGTCGGATGGGGGCGATCTAAACAACCTCGCGCCCGGTTGCAAGCCTTCTGTGACGATTTCGACATGCGCGCGGTTCACAGAGCCTGGCACAACATTTCAAACGCTCGCCAGAGCCCCGCCCCACGGGATAGCGGCATGCGCGCGCATCAGCCGGCGCTCAATGTACGCCTGACCGCATCGCGCCAGCCGGCGACATGGTTGCGGCGGGTCTCCTCGGCGAGGCCGGGCGAGAATCGCCGCTCCAGCCGCCAGCGATCGGCGAACTGCGTCGGCTCGGGCAGAAGCCCGGCATCGAGGCCGGCGAGATAGGCCGCCCCCAGCGCGGTGGTCTCCAGCACCTGCGGCCGATCGACCGGGGCGGCGAGGATGTCGGCGAGGCGCTGCATGGTCCAGTCGGAGGCGACCATGCCGCCATCGACGCGCAGCACCGTCTCGGCACCGTCGGCCTCCGGCCAGTCGGAGCGCATCGCCTCGAGCAGGTCGAGCGTCTGGAAGCAGACCGAATCGAGCGCGGCGCGGGCGAATTCACGCGGCCCGGTGTTGCGGGTCAGGCCGAATATGGCGCCGCGGGCGTTGGCGTCCCAATGCGGCGCGCCAAGGCCAGTGAAGGCCGGAACCAGATAGACATGCTGGCCTGGGTCGGCCTTGGCTGCGAGCGGGCCGCTGTCCGAGGCCTTCTCGATAATGCCGAGCCCGTCGCGCAGCCATTGCACGGCGGCGCCTGCAATAAAGATCGAGCCCTCCAGCGCGTAATGGCGCACGCCCTTGAGCTGATAGGCGATGGTCGAGAGCAGGCGATTCTGCGAGGTGACGGCCTTGGCGCCGGTGTTGAGCAGGGCGAAGCAGCCGGTGCCGTAGGTCGATTTCAGCATGCCCGGCTCGAAGCAAGCCTGGCCGACCGTCGCCGCCTGCTGGTCGCCGGCGATGCCGCGAATCGCGATCGCGCCGCCGAGCAAGCCGGGCTCGCTGTCGCCGAAATGGGCGGCGCAGTCGCGGACCTCAGGCAGCATCGCTGCGGGGATGTCGAGCAGCGCCAGCAATTCCTCGTCCCACTGCCCCTTATGGATGTCGAACAGCATGGTGCGCGAGGCATTGGTCGCGTCGGTGGCGTGGACGCGCCCGCCGGTCAGGCGCCAGAGCAGGAAGCTGTCGACCGTGCCGAAGGCGAGCTCGCCGCGCTTCGCCCGTTCGCGGGCGCCGGGGACATGATCGAGGATCCAGGCGACCTTGGTGCCGGAGAAATAGGGGTCGATGCGCAGGCCGGTGCGCTCGGCGACGAGCTTGCCATGGCCCTCGGCTTCCAGTGCGGCGCAGCGCTCGGCGGTGCGCCGGTCCTGCCAGACGATGGCGCGGTGGATCGCCTGGCCGGTGCTGCGATCCCAGACCAGCGTCGTCTCGCGCTGGTTGGTGATGCCGATCGCCGCGACCTCCCCTGCCCGCGCCTCGGCGCGCGCCAACGCCTGGCGGCAGACCGAGAGCGTGCTCTCCCAGAGGTCCTCGGCCTCGTGCTCGACCCAGCCCGAAGCGGGATAATGCTGCGGGAATTCCTGCTGGGCGCTGGCCACCGGCTGCAGGTTCTCGTCGAACAGGATGGCACGGGAGGACGTCGTGCCCTGGTCGATCGCCAGAATCATGCGCCGCGCCGCCATGCCGTTTCTCCCGATTGGTCGCCGCCGGATTAAAAAAGCGCCGGCCGGTGCCGAGCTTTGCCGCGAAGGCCGATTCTAGGCAAGCTCAGCCGGACCTCGCCGCGATTTCGCCACAGGTTCTGCTTGGCAGGGAGCGCGTGCTGTTGTTACGCTGCCCATCGAATGGAAACGTTCCGGCGTCATGCTGGACTCCGGCAGGCCACCATCACGGTCCTGACCGGCGAAGGGTTAGCAAGTGACGGTCGAAGACCGCCAGGATTCCGACCGCCCCCTCGTGGCGGGGGTCCCGCTACCGGGCGAGCGGCCCGCGCCGCCGGACGCGGTTCGGTTCGCTCCGGCCCCGTTCCAGCGCCCTCACCCGACCACCTATGCCGCGCTCGATCTCGGCACCAATAATTGCCGCCTGCTGATCGCACGGCCGGCTCAGCACGGCTTCCGGGTCGTCGACGCCTTCTCGCGGATCGTGCGGCTGGGCGAGGGGCTGACTGCCAGCGGCCGGCTCTGCGACGACGCGATGGATCGCGCCGTCGAGGCGCTCAAGGTCTGCAAGAGCAAGATGGATCATCGCGGCGTCACCCGCGCCCGCCTGATCACCACCGAAGCCTGTCGCGCCGCGACCAACGGCGTCGAGTTCGTTCGCCGGGTCGGCGAGGAAGCCAGGCTGAACCTCGAGATCGTCGACCAGCGCACGGAAGCCTCGCTCGCCGTCACCGGCTGCGCCGCGCTGGCGGCGCCCGAGGCCGGGGCCGTGATCGTCTTCGACATCGGCGGCGGCTCGACCGAGATCGTCTGGCTCGGCGGGCGCGAAGCCGGGCGCGACCCGGCCCAGCGCATCCGCGAATGGGCCTCGCTGCCGATCGGCGTCGTCTCGGTGGCGGAGCGCTATGGCGGCATCGAAGTCGGACGCGAGAAATTCGAGCGCATGGTCGCCGATTGCAGCGAGGCGCTGGCGCCCTTTGCGGCGAAGGCTGCGGCGGCGCGGAACGCGCCGAATTTCCATCTGCTCGGCACCTCCGGCACGGTCACGACGGTCGCCGGCATCCATCTGCGCCTGCCGCGCTACGACCGACGCCAGGTCGACGGTCTGTGGATGCAGGACCGGGACATCTGCAGCGTCATCGACGAGCTCGTCGAGATGGACTATGCCCAGCGCCAGGCCAATGCCTGCATCGGCCGCGAGCGGGCCGATCTGGTGCTCGCCGGCTGCGCCATCTTCGAGGCGATCCGGCGCGCTTTCCCGAGCCCGAAGGTGCGCATCGCCGATCGCGGCCTGCGCGAGGGCATCCTGCTCAGGATGATGCACGAGGATCGCGCCTGGTGGCGCCGAAGGCAATGACGACAACGAAATCCGGCAGCGGCGGTGGCGCACGCGACCTGCGCATCAAGGTCAAGAAGCCTGCCAAGCGCAGCCATTCCTCGCAGCTCTGGCTCGAGCGCCAGCTCAACGACCCGTATGTGAAGCGGGCGCGCGAAATGGGCTATCGCTCGCGCGCGGCCTTCAAGCTCGCCGAGATGGACGAGCGCTACAAGTTCCTCAAAGCCGGACAGAAGCTGGTCGATCTCGGCTGCGCTCCGGGCGGCTGGTGCCAGGTCGCCGGCGCCAAGGTCGGGCTGGAGAAGGGCAAGGGCAAGATTATCGGCATCGACCTGCTGCCGGTCGACCCGATCCCGCATGTCGAGCTGATCCAGCTCGACTTCATGGCGGAGGAAGCCCCTGCCCTGCTGATGGAGAAGCTCGGCGGCAAGGCCGACGGCGTGATGTCCGACATGGCCGCCAACACCACGGGCCACAAGAAGACCGACCACCTTCGGATCATCGGCCTCGCCGAAGCGGCGATCGAGTTCGCCAACGATGTGCTGGCGCCGGGCGGCTTCTTCCTGGCCAAGCTCTTTCAAGGCGGCGAGTCGGCCAATCTACTGGCGCAGCTCAAGCGCGACTTCACGCTGGTGCGCAACATCAAGCCGGCGGCGAGCCGGGCCGATTCCTCCGAGCTCTACGTGCTGGCGACCGGCTTCCGGCGGAAGGCCGAAGCCGAGGCGGACGCGGAAGACTGACCGATTCAGCCCTCGGCCAGCCGGCCGTCGACGAGATGGATGCGCCGGCTCGCCTTGGCCGCCATCTCGGTATCGTGGGTCACGGCGATCACCGTCTTGCCGCGCTCGCGCACCAACGCATCGAGAATGGCGAAGACCTGCTCGGAATTCCTGCTGTCGAGGCTGCCGGTCGGCTCGTCGGCGAGGATGAGCGGCGGATCATTGGCGAGGGAGCGCGCGACGGCGACGCGCTGGCGCTGGCCGCCCGAGAGCTGGTCCGGCCGCTTGTCGAGATGGTCGGCGAGGCCGAGCGCGCTCAGCAGCTCGGTCGAACGCTCGCGCATGGCGGCGGTACCGAGCCGGCCGAGGCGCCGCATCGGGATCTCGACATTCTCGCGCACCGTGAATTCCGGCAGCAGGAAGTGGAACTGGAAGACGAAGCCGAGCGTGCCCAGCCGGATCGCCGCGCGCTCGCGTTCAGTCAATCCGGCGGTATCCCGGCCCTCGATCGCGAGCGTGCCGCTGGTCGGCCGGTCGAGCAGGCCGAGCAGATAGAGAAGCGAGGACTTTCCCGAGCCGGACGGGCCGGTGATCGCGACGAACTCGCCCGCCCCGATCGCCAGCGTGATGTCCTGAACCAGCGTCACCGGCACGGCGGCGGGCAGGACGCGGGTCAGCCCCGTGGTCTCGATCAGCGCGCTCATGTCGCCCCCCGGATGATGTCGACCGGGTTGAGCCGCGCCGCCTGCCGCGCCGGCAGATAGCCGGCGACACCGGCCGAGACCAGGGCGAAGCCGGCAGCGATCAGGTAGTGCCAGATGCTCCAGGCCAGCGGCAGACGGGTGATCTCCTGGGCGACATTGGCGCCCGACAATTCGAAGCGGACCAGCGAGAGCGCGAAGCAGAGGAGGAAGCCGAACGCCCAGCCGATCAGCGAGCCGCCGGCGCCGAGCGCCAGCCCCTCCAGCAGGAAGAGGCGGCGCATATCGGTCTGCGTGAAGCCGAGCGACTTCAGGATGGCGATGTCGCGCGCCTTCTCATGGGTGATGGTCGAGATGATGTTGAAGATGCCGAAGCCGGCCACCAGCAGGATCGCACCGACGACCGTGTACATGATGACATTGCGGATCACGAGCGCCTGCAGCAACGACTCGTTCGCCTCCTGCCAGGCCATCGCCTTGTAGCCGATCTGCGCCTCGGCCCGGCGCGCCACCTGCGGCGCGGCGTTGGGATCGTCGAGCTTCAGCCTGATCTCGTTGATCGCGTTCGGGCGCTCGCTCAGAATCTGGGCGCTCTTGAGCAGGACATAGCCTTCGCCCTCGTCGCGGGCGGTGGTGCCGGTGTGGAACAGGCCGACGATCTTGAAGGCGCGGCTTTGGCCCGTGGATGAGACGACCGTCACGGTCGTGCCGAGCTCGGCGCCGAGGCGTTGCGCCAGCTTGTCGCCCACGACGATGTTGTTGCCGCCGGCGATCAGCGAGGTGAAGCTGCCCTGGCGGAAATCCTTGGCAAGCGAGGAGACCTTCATCTCCGCCTGCGGCTCGATGCCGATGACGGCAATGCCGACGTCGCGGCCGGAATAGCGCACCACCCCTTGCGTCTTCAGGCTGAGCGCCAGCCGCCCCGGCACCCAGGCCCGCAGCATCGCGACGGCCTCGGTCGGGTTCAGGATGCCGCGCCGATCGTCCTTCGGCCGCAGGCCGGCGATCTGGACCGCGGCAAAGGCGTCCTGCGCCGGCTGGCGGCGGGCATTGCGGTATTCGTCGGTGATGTCGACATGCGGCATGGTGTCGACGAGGCGCGCGACGAAATCGTCCTCGCCGCCCTGCATCAGCGCCGCCATGGCGATCGAGAAGCCGACGCCGAGCGCGACGCCGATGATCGCGACCAGGGTCTGCCGGCCGCGGCCGCGGATATGCGTCAGCGCCAGGGCCAGGATCAGGCGCACGGTTCAGCCGCCCTGCGCGGCGACGCGGGCGCCATCCGCAAGCTTGTCCGGAAAGGGCATGATCACGCGGGCTTGCTCGGGCAGCCCCGAGATCACCTCGACCTCGCTGGTGCCGCGGATGCCGATCGACAGTTCGCGACGGCGGGCGCGGTCTCCGTCGACGACGAAGACGGCATTGCCCTGCACGGCGGCGACCGGCAGCAGCAATGCCTCCTTCAACACCCGCGCGACGATGTTGAGCTCGACCGTCATGCCGATCAGGAAGGGCGTGTCGTCCGGCAGGGCAAGATAGACGCGGTAGGTCTTGGCGACGGGATCGCCCTTGGGCGTGATGCTGTCGACGGTTGCTTCCAGCGTCCTCCCCGGAAAGGCGTCGGCGCGGATCAGAGCGCGCTGGCCCGATTTGACCTGGGGGATGTCCTCCTCGTTGACCTCGGCGACGACGCGCAGTGGCCTGGCCTCGCCGATCCAGAACAGCACGGTGCCGGGCTCGGCGATCTCGCCGACCTCGCCGTCGCGGCGCAGCACCGTGCCGCGCATCGGGGCGCGCAGCACATAGTTTTCGAGGCGCGCGGTCTGGCCGGCGATCAGCGCCGAGGCCTGCCCCATCTCGCTGCGGGCACGGTCGAGCGCCTGCTGGCTCCCGACATTGCGCTCGACCAGCACCGCGAGCCGGTCATGCTCGGCAGTGGCGAGCTTCTGGCGGGCCTTGAGCTCGGCCAGGGTCGCCTCGGCCTGCACGCTATCGAGGCGAGCGAGGACATGCCCCTGCTCCACGCGCTGGCCCTCACAATCGCAGCGCTCGACGATTCGCTCGCGCACCAGCGCCGTGACCTTGGCCCAGTTGCGCGGCTCGACCGTGCCGGTGGCGTAGACGATCTCGGCGGCATCGCCGCGCCTGGGTGCGACGGCTGCAACCGCAGCCGGCTTGGTCAGGAACCAGTAGGCGCCGCCAGCGGCGGCGATGGCCGCGGCGATGGGAAGAAGACGAGAGAACTTCACGACATCCCCCGCAGGAGGCATCACGCCGGCCTGCCCTGCTCGCGATCATCGCGAGTCGGACGCGTTGCACCGGCAGCGTCTTGCGCGCACAATCACGAAGACCGACCGTCGGTCATATTACAGACCGACGGTCGGTCGTCAAGAGGAAGTGCGTCGCATGCCCCGTATCGTGAAGTCCGCGGATGATCGCAGGAACGAGATCCTCGACGGCGCCCAGGCACTGTTCTTCGAGCGCGGCTACGAGCGGACGACGGTCAACGACGTGATCGCCAAGGTGGGCATCTCGAAGGGCGGCTTCTACCACCACTTCTCGGCCAAGGAGGATCTGCTGGAAGGGATCACCGCCCGGCTGGCGCAGGACGCCGTCGCGCGCGTCCGCGACATCCTCGACGACCCCGCGCTCGGCGCACTCGAACGCTTGAACGCTTTCCTCGCCCGCTCACGCCAGATGAAGCGCGAGGACGCACCGAAGCTGCGCGCCGCCTTCGACGTCATCTTCCGGCCCGAGAACCTCCTGCTCTACCACAGGATCAACGCCGCCTCGATCGCGGTGATGCGGCCGGTCCTGACCCGCATCATCGTCGAAGGCACGGCGGAAGGCGTGTTCGCGGTGCCCGAGCCGGAAGCCGCGGCGGACGTCATCCTGCATATCGGCGCGAGCACGCACGACATCATGGCGCGCACCATCGCCGCATCGGGCACGGCCGAGGAGGATGCGGCGATCGAGGAGCTCGACCGGCGCCTGCACTTTTACGGCATCGCGGTCGACCGCATCCTCGGCCTGCCCGACGGAAGTGTCCCCTTCGTCGAACCGGGCTTCACCCGCGCGGTGATGACGGCGCGCTGAGCGCGCCGTCGGCAACCCAAGGCCGGGTCAGTCGAGCTTGAACTTCGACAGCTCGCGATGCTCGCCATAGATGCGGCGGACCGTGCCGGTGATCGAGCGGTAGACGATCGTTTCGGTCTCGATCACCTCAGGCCCGAAGCGCACCCCCGAGAGCATGCCGCCATCGGTGACGCCGGTGGCGCAGACGATGACGTCGCCGGAGGCCATCTCGGCCATGTCGTACTTCTTGTTCGGGTCCTTGACGCCCATGGTCGCAGCGCGCGCCCGCTTCTCCTCGGTGTCGAGGATCAGGCGGCCTTGCATCTGGCCGCCGACGCAGCGCAGCGCCGCCGCAGCGAGAACGCCTTCCGGCGCGCCGCCGATGCCGAGATAAAGGTCGATGCCGGTCTTCTCCGGCTCGGTGCAGAAGATCACGCCGGCGACGTCGCCATCGGTGATCAGGCGGATCGAGGCGCCGGTCTTGCGGACCTCGGCGATCAGCTTCTCGTGGCGCGGCCGATCCATGATCAGCGTGTTGATCTCATGCGGCTTGACGCCCTTGGCCCGGGCCAGCGCGTTGATGTTGTCCGCGGCCGAAGCGTCGAGATCGACGACCCCCTGCGGATAGCCGGGACCGATCGCGATCTTGTTCATGTAGACGTCGGGGGCGTAGAGCAGCTGGCCAGCGCCAGCCATCGCCATCACCGCGATCGAGCCCGGCATGTCCTTGGCGCAAAGCGTCGTGCCCTCGAGCGGGTCGACGGCGATGTGGACCTTGGGACCCTGCTTGTTGCCGACCTTCTCGCCGATGAAGAGCATCGGCGCCTCGTCGCGCTCGCCCTCGCCGATGACGATCTCGCCGTCGATCGGCAGGCGGTTGAGCTCGCGCCGCATCGCATCGACAGCGGCCTGGTCGGCCGCCTTCTCGTCGCCATGGCCGCGCAGGCGGGCAGCGGCGACGGCGGCACGCTCGGTGACGCGCACCAGTTCCATCGAGAGATAGCGCTCGATGATCTGGTCGGGCGAGATGCGGAGATCGACGGACATGGGAACTCCCTAGCGCGATAAGCGGATGGCGGAGGTAAATAGCGACCGGGTGGGCGAGGATATGGCGAAACGGTGTGCTGTCCCGCCTTTCACGATCATTCCCGCTCGATACGGATGACTTGCGGCGCCTCGGCGATATGGCCGTCGGCGCTCACCTTCTCCAGCGCGTCGCGGATCGCGTGCTCGCTGGTGGCATAGGTGATCAACACGACCGGGACCGGCGCGCCGGAGCGCCCGCCGGGATCCTGCTGGGCGGCGATTTCGGAGCGGCGCTGGACGATGCTCTCCAGCGAGATGTCGGCCTCGGCCATGCGGGTCGCGATCGCAGCCGCAGCGCCGGGACGGTCGGCGACGGCGAGGCGGATATAGTAGCCGCCCTCATGACGCTGCATCGGGGCGCGTGTCGGCTGCTCCAGCCGGGCGACCGGCATGCCGAAGGGCTGGCCGGCGGTGCCGCGCGCGACGTCGGCGATATCGGCGATCACCGCCGAGGCGGTCGGGCCGCCGCCGGCGCCGGGGCCGACCAAGGTGATCTCGCGGACGGCGTCGGCGTCGATCGTCACCGCGTTGGTCACGCCCATCACCTGCGCGATCGCGGAGGATTTCGGCACCATGGTCGGGTGCACGCGCTGCTCGATGCCGGTCTTGGTGCGCTCGGCGACGCCGAGCAGCTTGATCCGGTAACCGAGCTCGTCGGCCATCTTCAGGTCGAGCGGCGTGATCGAGGAAATGCCTTCGACATGAATCGCTTCGGCGTCGATCTTCGTGCCGAAGGCGAGGCTGGTGAGAATGGCGAGCTTGTGGGCGGTGTCGAAGCCCTCGACGTCGAAGGTCGGGTCCGCTTCGGCATAGCCGAGGCGCTGGGCGTCCTTCAGGCAGGCCTCGAAGGTCAGGCCCTCCAGCTCCATGCGCGAGAGGATGTAATTGCAGGTGCCGTTGAGGATGCCGTAGAGCCGGCTGACATTGTTGCCCGAGAGCGCCTCGCGCAAGGTCTTCACCACCGGGATGCCGCCGGCCGAGGACGCCTCGAAGGCAAGTGCGGCGCCCTTGCTCTCGGCCAGTTCGGCGAGCGCGACGCCATGGGCCGCGAGCAGCGCCTTGTTGGCGGTGACGACATGCTTGCCGGCAGACAGCGCGGTCTCGACCGCCTGCTTGGCCGGCCCGTCCGAGCCGCCGATCAGTTCGACCAGGCAATCGATCTCGGGGGATGCGGCGAGCGCGACGGGATCGTCGAACCAGGCGAAGCCGGACAGATCGATGCCACGATCGCGATTGCGGTCGCGGGCCGAGACCGCCGTCACGCGGATCGGCCGGCCGCAGCGGGCGGCGAGCGCGTTCTCCTGGCGCTTCAGAATGCCGGCGACCGCAGCGCCGACTGTTCCCAGGCCGGCGATGCCGACGCGCAGGGGCCTGATCTCGGAGGGAGCAGCGTGCATGGTCATGAGCGGCGGGGTCGCATGAGGCGCGCGGGGAGTCAACGGCGAAGGGGTGTAAGGAACCTATCCCGAAACGCCGGATTGAGTACGCAGAGGGGAGGGATCGCCATGCTCAAGGTCGGCTCGGTCGTCTGGGGGGTACGAGACGTACCGCGCGCCATCGCCTTCTGGACGGAAGCGCTCTCATACAAGCCGCTGCGGCCGCCCTCCCCCGACTGGGCGATCCTGGTGCCGCGCGAGGGCGTCGGCGTGCAGCTCGCGATCACGCAGGTCTCGTCCGAAGCTCACGACCATCAGCGCCATCATCTCGACCTCTATGCGAGCGATCGCGAAAGCGAGGTCGAGCGCCTGCTGCGGATAGGCGCGAGCCGGGCCGACTGGCGCTATCCCGAGGGCGCCGACTACGTCGTGCTGGAAGATCCGGACGGAAACCGCTTCTGCGTCATCGAGAAATAGGGCTTCGCCCGCGGTCACTCGAAGCGACAGACGACCTCGGCGGCGAGCTTGTGGACCTTGCCGTTCTCGAAGCCGAGATAGAGGCGCAGGAGCTGGTTGCCGAAGGCGGTGATCTTGATGGTGCGCAGCGCCTCGACGCTGTCGCCGTCCGCCTGGGTGGAATTCTCGTCGATCGGCTTCCAGAACCAGGGCTTCGGCGCCTTGATCACGGCCTGCGCCAGCAACTGCTCGGCTTCGGCGCGGCCCATCCCCATCGGGAAATACTTGGCGGCGATCTCGGTGGCGTCGCGGCCGCATTCCTTGGCACGCGAGGCGGTCAGAACGTCAGCGATCAGGGCCGAGTCGGTGTCGGTGGTGCGGCCGCGCGAAAAATCATAGGTCGCGAACAGGCACACCAACGCGAACAGGCCGAACACGATCCCGATCAATCGGCCTTTCGAGACCATGATGCGCTCAGTCCTCGCTATCCACCCCGGCGCTTGGGTTCCCATGTTTCGGCGATCCGGTCCAGTGCCGCCGCGCAACACAGAGCTGCGTCATTCCGGGGCAGCCCGCAGGGCTGAGCCCGGAATCCAGAACCGATGCCGACGTCACGACGATGCGGACACCGACAACCTCGGCTCGGAGGGCATCGGTTCTGGGTTCCGGGCTCGCTGCTCCGCAGCGCCCCGGAAAGACGGCCCACTCGTCCCCTACCCCGCCTTCGGCATCTGGATGACGTTGTGCAGGGTCTGGTCGGCGCTCTTCAGGAAGCGGCCGACATTGCGCGCTGCCTGGCGGATGCGCTGCTCGTTCTCGACGATGGCGATGCGGACATAGTCGTCGCCATGCTCGCCGAAGCCGATGCCCGGCGCCACCGCGACCTCGGCCTTCTCGATCAGCAGCTTGGAGAACTCGAGCGAGCCGAGATGGCGGAACTTCTCCGGGATCGGCACCCAGGCGAACATCGAGGCCTGCGGCGCCGGGAACTCCCAGCCGGCCTTGGTGAAGCTCTCGACCAGCGCGTCGCGGCGCTTGCGATAGACCTCGCGCATTTCGCGGATGCAGTCGTCGGGGCCGTTCAGCGCCGCCGCGGCGGCGACCTGGATCGGCGTATAGGCACCATAGTCGAGATAGGACTTCACCCGGGCCAGTGCCGCCAGCAGCTTCTCGTTGCCGACGGCGAAGCCCATGCGCCAGCCGGCCATGGAAAAGGTCTTCGACATCGAGGTGAACTCGACGGCGACGTCCATCGCGCCCGGCACCTGCAGCATCGACGGCGGCGGATCGTTGTCGTCGAAATAGACCTCGGCATAGGCAAGGTCGGAGAGCAGGATCAGCTCGTGCCGCTTCGCGAAGGCGACGAGGTCGCGGTAGAAATCGAGCGAGGCGGTGTAGGCGGTCGGGTTCGCCGGATAGCAGGTGACGAGCGCGATCGGCTTCGGCACCGAATGTGCCATCGCCCGCTCGACCGCCGGGAAGAAGGCCGGCGTCGGCTCGGCCGGCACGGAGCGGATGACGCCGCCCGCCATCAGGAAGCCGAAGGCGTGGATCGGGTAGCTCGGATTGGGCACGAGAACGACGTCGCCGGGCCCGGTGATGGCCTGCGCCATGTTGGCGAAGCCTTCCTTCGAGCCGAGAGTCGCGACGACCTGCGTGTCGGGGTTGAGCGTCACGCCGAAGCGACGCTGATAGTAATGCGCCTGGGCGCGGCGCAGGCCCGCGATACCCTTGGAAGCGGAATAGCGGTCGGTGCGCGGCTTGCCGGCGGTCTCGACCAGCTTGTCGATGACGTGCTTGGGCGCCGGCAGGTCGGGATTGCCCATGCCGAGATCGATGATGTCGACGCCCTTGGCGCGCTCGGCTGCCTTGATCTTGTTGACCTGTTCGAAAACATAGGGCGGCAGGCGCTTGATGCGGTGGAAATCGGTCATATCGAGAACAGGTCCTTGCGGATCGCCGCGCCGGAGCGAAGCAAATCACATTCTTGCGTTGCGATGCCTTACCACCGCAGCTTTCGCCCTGACAGGACAAAAAACGCAAGATTCATCGAAACGCAACGCATGACTCCCTGGCGCAACGCTTCATGCCGGCGGAATGAAGGGCTGGCTGATCGTTTTGAACACGTCCAGCGCTTCGCAACGGGCGGAATGCGCTTCCAGCGCCGGATAGTCGCCCAGCGCGACGAGATCGGGATGCGCCTCGCCGGCGAAGCGCAGCGCACAAGCGAGCGCGATGTCGGCGTGGCCGATGCGGTCGTCGAACCACCAGTCGCCGATGCGCTCGGCCCGCTCTCGCTCCAGGGCTGCAAGGACGCCTGCGATCTGGCTGCGGCAACGCCCGGCCCAGGCCTCGGAGATCCGGTCATGCAGCTTCAGCTCGTAGAACAGGCTCACCGCCTTCTCGGCGAGGCCCATCGCCAGCGCCGCAACGCGCAAGGTCCGGTGGCGCGCCGGCTCGGCACGCGGAAACAGCGCGAGTTCCGGAGGCACAAGGCCGTCGAGATAGTCGAGAATGGCGTGGCTCTCGACCAGCACGAGCCCGTCATCGAGCTCAAGCGTCGGGACGCGAACCAGCGGATTGAGCGGTAGGATCCTCTCGCCGTCGCCGAAGACCGACCACGGCCGGTGCTCGAAGGGCAGCTCATAGAGCGCCAGCGCGATGCCGACGCGGCGCACGAAAGGCGAATCATACTGGCCGATCAGGATCATCACTGACGCTCCGCTGAGGAGCCGCCATTGGAATGATCATAGCGGCGCTGGGCAAGCTGCCCGCACTCACTCCGTCGGAGGCGCGGGCGGCGGAGCCGGCGGCGGCAGGACCTTGCCGAGTTGCTGCGCCTGCGTGCCCGCTGCCTCGTTCGAGATTCGCTTGGCGTCGAGCTCGGCCTCGAGCTTCTTGAACTCGTCGACCGTCTTGCGCTTGGCCTCGCGCGAGACGGTGGTGCCGATCGGAATATATTTCGGATCCTGCGGCCGGGTCTCGGTTACGAACGGCTTGGGATCGCCGGGCTTTGTGGCGAGATCGGTAAGTTCCGCAACGCCGCGAGCGGCTTCGCAACCTCCGAGCGCAGCCCCGACGAGCAGGACGAGCCCGACCGCCTTGAGCGAGATTTCGGTCCGCTTGTCAGCCATCGCCCCGCTTCCGCAAAATTTCTTTGTCACTCATACCGGTTAGGTCCTTAATAGGTCCAAAATGGGGAGTGCAACTCCTGCGTACGGCTATCAAGGGGAGCGCCATCATGTGTCCGCCAGCTGACGAGAAGGGCAAGACCGGGCCAAAGCCTGCGGAAACGCCGTTCGGCGAGCTTCCGGCGGTGCCCGATTTCGAGGCGATGGCGCAGAATATGGGTAAGCTGGTCGAGCAGGCCGGCAAGGTGACGGCCGCCTATCTGAAACCGATCGAACGGGGCGAGGCCAAGACCGGCCAGGCCGACGAAGCCAGCGAGATGGTCAAGGTGCTCGGCCGCGTCGCCGAGCGCTGGGTCAGCGATCCCCAGAAGATCATCGAGGCCCAAGGCGCGATCACCAGCGACTTCCTCTCCTTGTGGAGCTCGACGCTGAAGCGGCTCGGCGGCGAGCAGGTCGAGCCGGTGATCGCACCCGAGAAGCGCGACGCCCGCTTCGCCGATCCCGAATGGAACACCCACCCCGTCTTCGATTTCGTCAAGCAGGCCTACCTGCTGACGACGCGCTGGGCCGAGGGCATGGTCGAGCAGGCGGACGATCTCGATCCCCATACGCGCGACAAGGCCCGCTTCTACGTCAAGCAGATCTCCGGGGCCCTTTCCCCGTCCAATTTCGTCGCGACCAATCCCGAGCTGCTGCGCGAGACCATGGCGCAGAACGGCGAGAACCTGGTGCGCGGCATGAAGATGCTGGCCGAGGACGTCGAGGCCGGCGGCGGCGAGCTCAAGATCCGGCAATCGGATGCCGGCGCCTTCCAGATCGGCGTCAACATCGCGACGACGCCGGGCAAGGTCATCTACCGCAACGACATCATCGAGCTGATCCAGTACGCGCCGGCGACCGAGACGGTGCTGAAGCGGCCGCTCTTGATCGTGCCGCCCTGGATCAACAAGTTCTACATCCTCGACCTCAACGCCGAGAAGAGTTTCATCCGCTGGTGCGTCGCGCAGGGGCTGACGGTCTTCTGCATCTCCTGGGTCAACCCCGATCACCGCCACGCGCTCAAGGACTTCGAGAGCTATATGCGCGAGGGCATCTTCGCGGCGCTGGAGGCGATCGAGCAGGTCACCGGCGAGAAGCAGGTCTCGACGATCGGCTATTGCGTCGGCGGCACGCTGCTCGGCGTGACGCTGGCCTATATGGCGGCGACCCGGGACAAGCGCATCGCCAGCGCGACCTTCTTCACCACGCAGGTCGATTTCAGCCATGCCGGCGAGCTCTCGGTCTTCGTCGACGAGGAGCAGATCCGCGCCGTCGAGGAGCAGATGGCGGAACGCGGCTATCTGGACGGGGCCCGTATGTCCGGCGCCTTCAACATGCTCAGGCCGAACGACCTGATCTGGTCCTATGCCGTCAACAACTACCTGAAAGGTAAGGCGCCGACCCCGTTCGACCTGCTCTACTGGAATTCGGATTCGACCCGGATGCCGGCGGCGAACCACTCCTTCTACCTGCGCAACTGCTATCTCGAGAACAAGCTGAGCAAGGGCGAGATGCGCCTCGGCGGCAAGCTGCTCGACCTCAAGAAGGTGACCATCCCGATCTACAACCTGGCGACCCGCGAGGACCATATCGCGCCGGCCCTCTCGGTCTTCCTGGGCTCGCAGACCTTCGGCGGCCCGGTCGACTACGTCATGGCCGGCTCCGGCCACATCGCCGGCGTGGTCAACCCGCCGACCAAGGTGAAGTACCAGTACTGGACCGGCCCGAAGCCGGAAGGCACATTCGAGGAGTGGATGAAGAAAACCGAGGAGCATCCCGGCTCCTGGTGGCCGCACTGGTTCGCCTGGCTGGAGAAGCAGGCGCCGAAGCGCGTCAAGCCGCGTATTCCCGGCGACGGGCCCCTGCCCGCGCTGGAGGACGCGCCGGGAAGCTATGTGAAGATCAAGGCTTGAGCGGCGCCGCGCTGACCGAGCGACCTATACCCCGCCGTCATTCCGGCTGGAGCGAAGCGGAACGCCGGAATCCATTGTAGAATTCTGTGCCCCACGATGGATTCCGACGCTGCGCCGCTGACGCGGCTTGTCCGGAATGACGAGGCACCGGATGTCTCACACAAAAAAGCCGGCCCGAAGGCCGGCTTTCGTGTTTCGCGGAATGTGCCGCTCAGTTCTTGCGGACGACCGGGCGGACCGGGATCGTCTCGGCCGGATCATCCCAGCGATAGGTCAGAGCGGCGGAGACGATGTGGATGTAGGGCTCGGCCTTGCCGGTGAAGGACACAGCCTGCAGGGCAGGATTGAACACCTGCTGCGGGTTGGCACCGGTATAGTTCACCTTGGCCTTGTTGACGTGGATATAGGTGTAGCCGACGTCGAGCTTCAGCTTCTCGGTAACCTGGTAGCTGGCGCCGGCGCTGAGCCAGAGCCGGTCATTGTCCGAGATGAAGATCTGGCGGTTGTCGTCGTTGACCGCCGAAAGCTCGTAAGCCACACCGGCGCGCAGGGTCAGGTCGCGGCTGTACTTGTACTCGACACCGCCCGAGAAGAACCAGCTGTCGTCATACTGGAAGTTCAGGCTCGTGACCGGAACGCCGATGCCGCGGGCGACGATCGGGATGTTGCGGAAGCGGCTCCAGTTCGTCCACTCCACGCCGAGATGGGCCTGCCACTGGTCGTTGATGACCTGGGAGACACCGAACACGACCGAGTCGGGCAGGTTCAGATTGGCCTTGACTGGCGTGTAGCTGGCAGGCGCCGGGTTGCGCAGGCTGCCTTCCAGCGTCTGGCGGACCGAGGAGCGATAGGCCAGGCCGATCGTCGTGCCGTCGAGCGGCGTCAGCGTGGCGCCGAAGCGATAGCCGAAGTCGATCGTGTCGCCCTCGATGATCACCGGGGCCGCGGCGGGGCCGATACCGCTCGCCTGCTTCAGGCTGGCCTTGAAATACTGGACCTGCAGTGCCGCACCGATCGAGAGCCAGTCATTGACCTTGTAGCCGATCGTCGGCGAGACGTTGATCGTCTGCACCCGTGCTGAGCGCCCGAAGACCTGCGCCGCGTTGACCTGGTTGTCGGGCTTCGAGCGCAAGCCGAATGGCGCGCCCGTCGTGAGGCCGATCCAGAGCCGGTCGGTCAACTGCCAGGCGGAATAGGAAGCCGGGATGAAAGCGCCGTCGCCGCCGATATTGCCGGTGCCAAGCGGGCTACCGCCGAGAGCCTGAATCGGCACGTTGCCCGCGGGCGTGCGCACCGTCGTCGTCGAGGTCGGCTTATAGTCGCCATTGGCATAGAGATAGGTGAAGTTCCACTGGCTGTTGCGGCCGGGGAACATGGTGATCGTCGCCGGGTTCCAGGCCATCGAACCCATGCCGATGCCGCCCGCCGCCGCGCCGGCATAGGCCATGCCGAGGCCTTCGGCGCTCTGGCCTGAGCGGATCGCGAAGGAGCTCGCCGAAGCCGCGCCGGCCGCCAACAGCGCCGAAAGCGAGACGGTGGCGGCGGTGGTGAGTTTCAGAAGGCTCTTCATCGCGGCGTCTTCCCCAAGCTGAGGTTCTTGTTGTGGCGGTTTGCGGCGAAGCAGGCCGCGGAATCTGTCATCACCATGCCGCCTGCCGGTTTCCGCCGCAATCCCGCCTTGATCGCCGCCAAATCGCCTTGCTGCCCCTGCTTTCCGCATCGGCAGTGCCAAAAACGTGCAAAAATCCGGCCTTTCGCGTGGCCCGCGGCAAAGCCGGCGACCGAAAAGATGGTTTAGATGCGAACTATTGCCGATTTTGCCATTGTGCGCCGCAACATAGACCTCGCCGGCGGCTGCGGATCATGCGCGCTTTCATAACAAGCGTTGCAAAAGCGCCACAATTCCCGGCGCGCCCGCAGGCATGGCATGCGTCGCGGCGGGCTTGCATCGCAGGGGCAGTCCGCACAGGATCGGCGCGACCTTCGGTCTTGTCTTGCAAACCCTGTTTGAAACGATTGAAAAGGGGGAAACGACGTGAAACTGGTTCGTTACGGCGCATCTGGTCAGGAGAAGCCCGGCCTCATCGACTCCGCCGGCAAGCTGCGCGACCTCTCCGCGCATGTCTCCGACCTCGCCGGCGCGGCGCTGAAATCCGCCTCGCTCGCCAAGCTGAAGGCGCTGTCCCCCGAATCACTGCCGCTGGTCGACGGCTCGCCGCGCATCGGCGCCTGCGTCGGCGATGTCCGCAACTTCATCGCTGTCGGTCTCAACTTCGCCGACCATGCCGCAGAAACCGGCGCGCCGATCCCGGCCGAGCCGATCCTGTTCAACAAGGCCCCGAACTGCATCGTCGGCCCCAATGACGACGTGATCATCCCGAAAGGCTCGAAGAAGACCGACTGGGAGGTCGAGCTCGCCATCGTGATCGGCGACGGCGGCTCCTATATCGCCGAGAAGGACGCGATGGCCGCGATCGCCGGCTTCTGTGTCTGCAACGACGTCTCCGAGCGCGAGTTCCAGATCGAGCGCGGCGGGCAGTGGGCCAAGGGCAAGGGCTGCCCGACCTTCGGCCCGCTCGGCCCTTGGCTGGTGACGCCGGACGAGATCGCCGACGTGCAGAATCTCGGCATGTGGCTCGAGGTCGACGGCGAGCGTGTCCAGAACGGCTCGACCAAGACGATGATCTTCGGCGCCGCCTATCTCGTCCACTATATCAGCCAGTTCATGCAGCTCGATCCGGGCGACGTCATCACCACCGGCACTCCGCCCGGCGTCGGCCTTGGTTTCAAGCCGCCGCGCTTCCTCAAGGGCGGCGAGACGGTGGCGCTCGGCATCGAGGGCCTCGGCACCCAGAAGCAGCTGTTCAAGCCCTACGCGGGCTGACGATATCCTACGCATAGATGGGAAGGGCGCTGCCGGGTCTCCGGCAGCGCCTTTTTTCAGTTCCAGCAGGCCGCGCGCCTACTGCTTCTGCAGCCAATCGATGACTTCGGCCACGGCGACACGCGGCGTCGTCTGGTGGTCGGCCTCGACGACGATGCGCGTGCCGGAATAGGCGGCGCGGTCGTTCATCGCAGCGCGGTCGCCCGTGCCGATCACCCACAGTGTCGGAACGCGGACGCCGCTCGCCTGGGCTGCCTGGGCCGCCGGCCCGGAAGGATCGAAGAAGTTGAGATAGGCCTTGGCGGTCGTGGTGATGGGGAAGGTCCGGCCCTGGTTGAAGTCGAGGAACCTCCCCTTCTGTGCCCCTTGCCCAGCAGCGACCATCGCCTTGGCCTGCGCAAGGCTCTCCCCGGTCTGGCTGGCGATGAAGTCAGGGCGATGCCCCGGCGCCAGCGCCACCACCGCGTCGACGCCGCCGACGCGAGCAGCGTAGCCCATGGAGATGTTGGCTCCCAGGCTATGCCCGGCGAGCACGATCCGGGACGCTCCACCGGCCTTCAGCCGCGAGACGGCTGCCTGAACCTCGCCGAGCGTCTGGTCATAGGTCCTGTAGCCGGACGTCCAGGACATCCGCGGCAGCACGACGGTCGCACCGCGCGCCTTCAGCCCCTGGGCCAATGGCTGCAGGGGACCTTGCCCACCCGCCTTGCCGTGGATCAGCACCACGCCTGCCCCGCGCAGTTCGAACGCCAGGGCGGGCACCATCGCGCCGAGCGCGACCGCAACCGAGAGCAATGGGACGAGCACGCGGCGCCGGTTCCCTCGCAACGCATGTGAGAATCCCGACATTGACGCCTTCCCTTCGATTTACAGGCAAGATCATCGTAGTGATCGACCGCGACCTGCGCTCACCCCTGTCGCGAGGCTCGTCACGCAGGCCGCGAAAAAAGCGCTGCCGGGGCTGTTCGACCTCACCCCGGCAGCGCAGCAGCGCGCCCTGGCACAGCCGCTTCAGTCCCCGGCACGCCCATTCAGGCGCGGAAACCTGATCACTTGCGCCGATGCCGGCCTCGGCATGCTGGCCGCCGAGGCGACAGGCGCCGCGTCGCCTCGAACAGATGTTTCGCGCCCACCCTGGACCAGTTGCTCGATGTTCATCGCGGCGCGCTCGCGTTCGAGCCTGCGCCGACTGCGCGCGAGGCGCGCGCCCAACGTATCGAATCCCGGCATCGAATCGCCCCCGCTCTCCTGCCGCCTCATCCAGCTATGAGCGCAAGCAGACATGGTCGCATCCCCCATTTGGGGGGTGCAGCCATTGTTTCGTCGCGAACGAGGATAGGACCCAGGGCCGACCCGATGACCGGCGTCAGCCTTCCGGCAGGCCGAGCATCAGCCGGATGTTCTGGACGGCGGCACCGGAGGCTCCCTTGCCGAGATTGTCGAGCCGGGCAACGAGTACCGCCTGGCCGAGATCGGCGTTGCCGAAGACGCGCAATTCCAGCTTGTTCGTGTCGTTCAGCGCCTCAGGCTCAAGCTTGCCGCTCGCATCGGCCGGCAGGACGCTGACATAGGTCGAGCCGGCATAGCGCTCGGCCAGCGCCGCTTCGAGATCGGCGGGCTTCGGCTTGCCGGGCAGCGTGTCGAGATGCAGCGGTACCGAGACCAGCATGCCCTGCCGGAAATTGCCGACCGACGGCACGAAGATCGGCCGCCGCTCCAGCCGCGAATAGACCTGCAGTTCGGGCAGGTGCTTGTGTTTGAGACCGAGGCCGTAGAGCTCGAAATCGGGCGCGGTGCCGGCCTCATAGGCTTCGATCATGCTCTTGCCGCCGCCGGAATAGCCGGAGACCGCGTTGACGGTGACGGGATAGTCGCTCGGCAGCAAGCCGGCATCGACGAGCGGGCGCAGCAGTGCGATGCCGCCGGTCGGATAGCAGCCGGGATTGGCGACGCGGTTGGCGTTGGCGACCTTCTGCGCGAAGCCCGGCTCCAGCTCGGCGAAGCCATAGGTCCAGCCCGGCGCGACGCGATGAGCGGTCGAGGCGTCGACGATCTTGGGCGCGTCGTTGCCGAGCTCGTCGGCGAGCGCGACGGATTCCTTGGCCGCATCGTCGGGCAGGCAGAGCACGACGAGGTCGACGCCCGCCATCATCGCCTTGCGGGCGGCAGGATCCTTGCGCTTGTCGGGATCGATGCTCTTGACCACGACTTCCGCCACATCGGCGAGACGCTCGCGGATTCCGAGTCCAGTCGTGCCGGCTTCGCCGTCGATGAAGATGGATTTCAGGTTCTGGCTCATCGGACCCTCGCAAGGCGTCTGGTGGAAGCGGGCGGAACTGGTTGGCTGGCTCTGGAACTTGGCCTTGTCGCAAGACCGGACATCAGTTTTGCGACGGGCATAAAAAAACCGCGCTCGGGGCGCGGTCGCGGGCGTTCGGGCTGGAAGCCGAGCGTCATCGCGGGCGCGCCGGAGCGGCCTGTTCGGTGCGACGTCGGGTCGGGTTCACGGTCATGCGGGGCTATATGTTCCCTGCCCGGCTGCCTGTCAATCGGCGCTGTACACCAAGGACGCCAATCGGTCCTCGATCAGGCGCAGGGCGTCCTCGACCGAAAGGACGGCCGTGTCGACGATCAGCCGGTCGCCGGTCCAGGGCTGATAATCATGTGTCTCCACCGAAGTCCAGTCCGGGACGACAAATCCCGGGATATCGGATCGTCGCTGCTCGACCCTGCGCCGGTGCTCCGCCTTGTTGGAACAGACGACTTCGATGTCGAGATGCGGCACGGCCGAAGCCCGAGCGAGCTCGCGCCAGGCCGCCCTGCTCTCGGCGACCGGATTCACGCAATCGGCCACGACGGCCATGCCGAGCGAAAGGTTTCCCCCCGCGATCGCGAGAGCGACGACATAGCCACCCGGCCCGATATCGCTGCCGGGCGATATAGAGCGAAGCGCGTGCTCGATGCTGTCGATGCGCAGATAGGCCGCCGACCGACTTGCCGCGAGCTCGCGGGCAAGCGTCGTCTTGCCACTACCCGGCAGTCCGCTGAACACGATCAGCACGCAGGTCCCGCTTGGTTCAGGTCGGTTCTCACGTATTCTGAAGCCCTTGATGCGTATCCTTGTCAGGATGATTCAAGCACCTCGCAGCCCGATTCAACCAGCCTTCTTCAGCGCCAAGGCCTGCAGATAATGCTGCGCCACCGCAGCGCCGGCGATCGCGGTCGCATCGGCATGATCATAGGGCGGCGAGACCTCGACGATGTCCATGCCGCGGAAATCGAGATCGCGGATCGCCCAGACCAGCTGCAGCGCCTGCGCCGAGGAGAAGCCGCCGGCGACAGGCGTGCCGGTGCCCGGCGCGAAGGCAGGGTCGAGCGCGTCGATGTCGAAGGTGAGATAGGCCGGCCCCTGCCCCACACGCTCCTTGATCCGCGCCGCGATGCCGTCGACCCCGAGCCCATGCGCTTGGTAGGCGTCGAGCACCTCGATGCCGCAATCGCGCGGCGCGACGGTGCGGATGCCGACCTGGATCGAGCGCTCGGTGTCGATCAGCCCCTCGCGCACCGCCTCGAGCACGAAGGTGCCGTGACTGATCGCGCCGACGCCGTCGTCCCAGGTGTCCTGATGCGCGTCGAACTGGACGATGGCGAGCCTGCCATGGCGGGCGACATGGGCGCGCAGCAGCGGCAGGGTGATGAAATGGTCGCCGCCGAGGGTGACGAGCTGGGCGCCGCTGGCGATGATCGCGGCGGCCTCGCTCTCGATCGCCCGGGCACAGCCCTGCAGGTCGCTGCGCGGCAGCAGGCAATCGCCATAGTCGACCACGGCGAGCGTTTCGAACGGGTCGATCCGCGAGGGATATTGCGCGTCGCCGTCGAAGATCGCGCTGACGCGGCGCATCGCCTGCGGCCCGAAGCGCGTGCCGGGCCGGTTCGAGACGGCGAGGTCGAAGGGCACGCCCCAGACCACGACATCGCAGCCGGCGACGTCCTTGCTGTAGCGGCGGCGCATGAAGGAAAGCGCGCCGGCATAGGTCGGGTCATGGGCCGGGCCCTTGCGGTCGCCGGTGAAGGCGTGGTCGATCGTCGGGGTTTCGGCAGGTTCGGTCATGTCGGGAATCCGTCGGGGGTCAGCGCCGGCCGTTGAGCCAGACATAGAGGCACCAGGGCAGGATCAAGGCGAGGCCGGTCAGGACGAGCCGCAGCGTCGTCCAGGCAACCGGGTATTGCAGCGCCCTGCCGTCGAGCTCCGGCACGCCATGGATCAGGCCGAGCGTGAAAGCCGGCGCCAGGAATACGATCAGCGCATTCACGATCCGCCGGCCGCGCGGCAGGTCGCTGCGGGCCAGTGCGAGCAGGGCCGGCACCGCGACCATGCCGAAGGCGATCAGGACGAACAGGACGCGCATGGCGGCTTCCGGTTGAACAGGGACGGCAGCCGATTTAGCACGCCCGGGCCACGCTCCAGCCGTCTGCGGCTGCTGCCGCAGCCGATTCTGTCGTTTGACGGGAGCTAACGGCCGCCGCCGACCCGGATGATCGAGCCGACCATGTAGGACGCGGCCTCCGAGAGCGCGAACAGCACCGCCTCGGCGATCTCCTCGGGCTCGGCGACGCGCTTCAGCGGGATCGTCGGCGCGATCCGTTCGACACGGCCGGGATCACCGGCGGAGAGCGCATGGATATCCGTCTGTGTCATGCCCGGGGACACGGCGTTGACACGGATGCCGGCAGGGGCGAGCTCGATCGCCAGGCCGATGGTCAGCGAATCGATCGCCGCCTTCGAGGCGGCATACCAGACATATTCGTTGGGCGAGCCGAGCCCGGCCGCGATCGAGGAGATGTTGACGATGGCGCGGTTCTTCGCGCCCTCATTGGCGAGCAGGGCCTGAGCCGCCTCCCGCGCCACCAGGATCGCGCCGGTGACGTTGAGGTCGATGCAGGCGCGGATGACCTGCGGGTCCGACTTGGCAAGCGAGCTGCTCTTGCCGGTGATGGCGGCGTTGTTGACGACAGCGGTCAGCGGCCCGAGCGCCGCCTTGGCCTCGGCAAAGACGCGGGTGATGTCGGCGAGGTTCGCCATGTCGCCCTGGATCGCGATCGCCCTCGCCCCCGCCCGGCCGCAGGCTGCGACGACATCGGCCGCCGCCTGGGCGTTGCCCTGATAGTTGACGGCGACGTCATAGCCGCGCTCGGCGGCGAAACGGCAGATGGCGGCGCCAATGCCTCGGCTGCCGCCGGTGACGAGAAGGACGGGACGGTCGGACATGTGGACGGCTTTCCTTGACGATCAACGCGGGGTGAATGGCCGGATCAGGTGCTGCTGGCGATCGCCTCGATCTTCTCGAGCCCGCCGAGCTTGGGCGCGAAGGAGGCCCAGACCTTGCGGGCACCCGCCTCCCAGCCGGGGCGATCCTCCGGCTGCACGACCTTGCCGCCCTCGGCCTTCGCCTTGGCCATCGAGGCGTCCTCATCGGCGATGATGAGGTCGTCGAAATAGCCCGCTCCTTCCGCAGCTGCAGCCGTGAAGGCCGCCTTGTCCTCGGCCGAGAGGCCCTTCCAGAAGGAGGCGGAGACGGCAACGACGCCGGTCGCCCAGATATGGCCGGTCTCGATCAGATAGGGCACGACCTCGTGCAGCTTGAAGCCGACATAGGCCGATTTGGTCAGGTCCATGCAGTCGACCACCCCGGTCTTCAGCGCGTTGTAGGTCTCGGGGATCGGGATCGGCGTCGGATAGGCGCCAAGGCCGGACCAGAGCTCGGTGTGCAGCGGGCTCTGGATGACGCGGATGCGCTTGCCCTTGACGCTGGCAGGCGTGGTCAGCGGTTCCTTGGCGAGGAGATGGCGGGCGCCGTAATTGATGAAGCCGAGCACGACGAAACCCTGCGCCTCGTATTTGCGTTTGAGCTCCTCGCCGAGCGGCCCGGCGAGCACGCGCTTGAGATGCGTGCGGTCGCGGAACAGGAAGGGCAGATCGAGCAGCTGCCCGTCCGGCACCCATGACGACAGCGCCGAGATCGTGAACAGCGAGGCCTGGACCGAGCCGAGGCGCAGGCCTTCGGCGACCTCCTTCTCGCCGCCGAGCGCGGCATTGGGGACGACGCGCAGGTCGAAGCGCCCGTGCGCGCTCTGCGCCAGCTTCTCGGTCACACGGCGCCAGATCATCGTCTCCGGCTTGTCCTCGCCGAGCAAGGACGCAACCGTGACCGGCCGGCCGGCGGCGAAGGCGCGGCCAGACAAGATGGCTGGCGAGGCCAGCGTGGCGGCGGCGAAGGCGCGGCGGGTCAAAGCCATCGGAACAACTCCTTGATGGAGACAGGTAGCGACGGCCAGGCCGCCACCGCAAGGCAAAGGACCAAGAGCGCCACGAGCAGGCTCGCCAGCAGAGGCAGCACGGCGCGGAACACTGCGGCGGGCGAAAGCCGCATGATGCCGCTCACGACGAAGACGAGGATGCCGAGCGGCGGCGTCAGCCCATGGATCATCAGGTTGACGACCAGCACGACGCCGAACTGGATCGGATCGAGCCCGGCGGCGATGGCGGCCGGCAGCAACAGCGGCGCCAAGAGGAGAATGGCGGCACCGATATCGAGGAAGAGACCGGCGATCAGCAGCACGACATTGGAGAGCAGCATCACCGCGAGCGGCCCGCCGCCGAGCGCGGTGACCAGCCCGGCCATCTGCTCGGAGACGCGGTCGACCGCGAGCAGGAAGGCGAAGGGCGCGGAAGCACCGATCAGCAGCCCGACCGCCGCCGTCTCGCCCGCGGCCTTGCGTAAGGACGCCAGCACAGTGCCGCCATTGAGACTGCGCAGGAGCAGACACGCGACGAGCGCATAGGCGACGGCGAGCGCCGAGGCTTCCGTCACCGTGACCACGCCGAAGCGGATGCCGACCACGACAACGATGCCGAGCCCGATCGCCGGGAGCGCGCCGACGAAGGAGCGCGCCCGTTCGGCATTGCTGGCGCGAGGGGCGGAGTCGACGACGCCGCGGACGCTGAGATGGATGCCGATGGCGAGCGCCAGCGTGAGCACGGCCCCCGCGACGAAGCCGCCGACCAGCAGCGAGCCGACCGAGAGATTGGTCGCCGCCGCCAGGATCAGGAAGGCGATCGAGGGCGGGATGATGTTGTCGAGCATCGAGACGCCGGCGACGATCGCGGCGGCATTGGCCGGCGGATAGCCGCGCGCGACCAAAGCCGGCGCCATCACCTTGGCACCGAAAGCGGCATTGGCGACCGAGGAGCCGGAAGCGCCGGAGAACAAGACGCTGGCGACCAGCGCGGTCTGCGCCAGCCCGGCTCGGACATGCCCGACCAGGGCGGCGGCGAAGCGCACCAGGCGCTCGGCGAGTCCGCCTGCGGTCAGCAATTCGCCGGCGAGCAGGAAGAAGGGGATCGCCAGCAGCAGGAATTTCGAGACGCCCGCTACCGTGTTCTGGACGATGGCCGGCTCGGGCAGCAGGCCGCCGAAGGCCCCCGAGAGCGAGACGCCGGCAATGAGCGCGAAGGGCAGCGGCGCGCCGAGCAGCAGCCCCGCCCCCGCGGCAAGTCCCGCGACCAGGCTCGGCGTCGTGACGAAAAGGCCGGTCGCGCTATTTGCCAGCGCATAGAGTCCTATGCCGAGCAGCAGCGCGACCAGCGCCGCCGGCCAGGATTGTGTCAGCACCGCCCGCCAGAGCACGAGAACGAGTGTCAGCCCGCCGCCGATGGCAAAAGTCGCAAAGCGCAGGCTCTCGGGCAGGCCGAGCACAGTCGAGGTGCCGCCGACCAAGGCCGCGACGCTGGCGCCGCCGAGCGTCAGCACCAGCGCGCCGTGGACGGCGATCGCCTCGGCCAGGACGGCGGCGATGCGCCGCGCCGGCACCGGCAGCAGGTTGACGACGACATCGAGCCGCATGGCGAGCGCGCTCGTCGCCGCCAGCGGCGCGCCGACCGCGACAAGCGCGACATTGAGCCAGATCGCAAGCTCGTCCGACCAGACGAGCCCGTCTCCGAGCAGATAGCGCCGCGTCACCGCCGCCATCACCACGAGGAAGAGCACGGCGAGGATCGCTGCGCCCAGCCATTCGAGCATTGCGACGAGCGTGGCCAGCCCACGCCCAATCAGAGGAGCGGGGGATCGATGTGGCGCAACAGACCTGGCGGCGCCGGGCACCAGCTCAGCGCAGCGGCGAGAAATGCGTCGGCCGCAGGATCCGGCTGCGCATCTCGAGGACGTAGGGCGCGGCCTTGGCGCGGAAGACCTGCCAGCGCGGATCGGCCTCCATCGCGGCCCGCCGGCGCTCGCGATCGCCGGCATCCTCGAAGCGCCACATGTGAACGACCTCGTTGACGACACCGCTATCGGTGGTGAACCAGCCGATCAGATGGCCAAGATGGGAGATCTGCAGCTCCATCCCCTCAGCGACATAGAGGTCGAGATAGTCGCGCACATGCGCGGGCTTGATGGCGTAGGTACGCTCGTCGAGGATCATCGCTCAGCCGCTCCCTCCTGGCGAGGCCGCAGAGCGGCCGAGCGATCAGATAGCCGTCTTCGCCGCAAAGCCCAACCGGTGCGGCTCCGGCCGAGCCTGCGATCGGCGCATGACGGCAGTCTGTCGCCCCCGGCAGCGAAGCGACTTCGCGCCGGAGCCGCGTCGCGGAGAAGAATGAACTGCGCCCCAGCCCGCCGGGAGCAACATCCTGCTTTTTTAGGCGATCGGGGCGCTCAGCCGCCATGCAGATAAAGATCGGCCCTGGCATCGCCGCGGTAGCCGGGCTCTGCCAGCACGAATCCGGCCTGTCGCAACAGATGCACGGAGGGGCCGTTGCCCGGATCGACCGTCGCCCGCACCGGCGTGATGCCGCGCTCGCCGGCAAAGGTGACCAAGCCGGCGAGCAATTCCTTGCCCAGCCCCCTGCCCCAGCTCGCGCGCCGCAGTCCGTAGATCACCTCTTCGGTGCCATCGCCCGGCCTGGCGAAACCGGCCCAGCCGATCAGCTCGCCGCTGGCCCGCTCGGCGACAGCGCCGGTGCCGTAGCCGAAGCGTTCGAGATTGGCCGCCGAGCGCTCCACCCAGAGCGCCGCGACATCCGGTGTGAGCGGCCGGCCGTCGTCGACGAAGCGATGGACCTGCGGGTCAGCGAAGAGCGCGACGAGCAAGGGAGCATCGGCGGCCAGGAAAGGCCGCACGACGAGACGCGCCGTCACGAGCTGGGACTGATGGATCATGCGTGCGACGGAACAGCTTGGCACGGCCGGAATCCGTCAGGAGCGAAACCCACGGTCGCGGCTGCGGTTGAAGGGCCGGATGACCCGCGGCTATTCCTCGTCAGAACGGTAGGATCGCTCTGCGCGATACGGCCGCTGCCCGGCTTGACGCTCGTAACGCCGTTCACGGTCGCGATCCTGCGTCATGACGCAGTTGGCATAGGCGTCGGTGCCGCGCTGGAAGCCATAGGCGTCGCAGCGCGAGCGATCCTCGACGATCGGGTCCGGCGTGCTCGCGCAAGCGCTGAGAGCCAGGGTGAGAGCAGATGCGGCGATGATCCTCATGGGGCGAGGATGGAAGCGCCGCATGGCTGCTTTGGGGCGACAATCCGGCACTGATGCGGAGAGAGATGCACCGGCTCAGGGCCTCAGTTGTCGGCAGTTCCGGCGGCACTTTCGAGAATCCTGACAGTCTCTTCCAGACTTTCCTTCACGCCGAGCTGGAAGTCCTTGCGGAAGGCGATGATCGTGTCCGGCGGCTGGCCCTTGAAGGTATAGACCACGCTGACCTGGTCGGGATTGACATAGAGGGGCTTGCCGTCGGTAGGCGAGGTGAACTTGCAGAGCTTTGGCATGTGACGACTCTCTGGAAGGATCCGAGCGATTCAGTCGTCATAGCCTAGCAAAAGGACAGGCCCCGCCACAGCCGTGGCGGGGCCTGCGCAGGGATCGATCGGAAATGATCAGCGCGCGATGCGCGGGCGTCCGCCGCAGAATTGCTGCTCGACCGCGCGCTCGTAGCCGAGCTCGCGGTCATAGACCATGACCGTGCGGGTCAGGCAGTCGCCATCCTGCACCAGCCCGGTGTTGATGAGGCGACCATTGGGATCGGCAACGACGGTCGGGCCACAGGCCGCGGCGGCGGTAGCCAGCCCGAGGCCGACGATGAACTTCGCGATACGGTTCATGACAGCGCTCACATATAAAGGCCGCGGCCGCAACGGCGCACGCGCCGGTTCTCGTAATAACCGGTATAGCGGTTGAACACGCGAACGGTCTTGTAGAGGCAGTACTTGCCGTCGTTGCGGCCGTCGTAATAGGTCCGGCCGGTGTCGAGATCGACGCCGAGGAACTCGTCCTGGCCCTTCTTGCCGCCCTGGGCGAAGGCCGGAGCCGTCGCAAGGCTGATGGCGGCGAAGCCGACTGCGGCGATGGCTATCTTGAGCATGGCAGTTCTCCTGTCTTGCGGCGGAAATGTGTCCAGCACCGCTTGGCGAGGCTTGCACCGGTCAGTACGGTTTTCGCGTACCCCCCGCATGTTTATCCATGGTGAGCAGCCAGATCGGCAGGCAGATCACCGCTCTTCCCCCCATGGACCCATAGCAGATCAGCTTGCGGCTTTGCTACCCGCAACGCGCCGCAGTCTGGCCATGATTATGCCACGAGCCAGAATCGATGATTTCGCGCGGGGTCGATGCGAGCCCGCAAGCCCATGCATCGGGGCCGGAGAGCCCTGCCCTGCAGACCGGTGTGCCGGAGGCTTGGCTCAGATACTACAACGAGGATCGGCCGCACGGGGCCATCGGCAACAGGCCTCCTATGCCGCTGCAGAATCCCGGCGGAGCACCCAGCTCGCCGCCGTGATCCAAGGCCGGAAACTCAAGCCTCCGGCAATCCAGAAAATGGGCTCGGATCAGGGATATTTGCCATGAGTGGTGCCTCGCATCGGCACCGCCGACCCTTCTAGCTCGGCCGAATGAGCGCGCAGGTAACGACGTTTCCGCCTGCGTCTCAGCCACAGACCGAATGCGAAGGGCAGCAAGGCGCTGACAGCAAGCGGTGTCGCGTGCGGCGTGAGCTCGATGCTGTAGAACTTCCCGACACCCCATACGGCCACCGCAAAAAGGCAGACGCTAATGAGGCCGTAAGTCAGCGCCGAGCCGACTGGCGCGGGAGCGTAGGCGGAGGCCGCGATTTCGGCCTCCATGTCCTGGCGATCAACGCGGTTCAATGCGATACGACCGCAAAAGCCAATGCCATGGCTGAAAACATCAGATGGTCCGCGCCGATCGACGTGATCCCGATATGGCACCGTCCACCATCGTCGGTTTCGAGCATCAGGTCGCCTTGAAGATCCGCAAGGGCCAATATGCTCGGGTCGCAAATGAGCTTGCCCGATCTCTCATTCGACATGTCGCAGACCATCTCGGCACGCTGTCCTGTCTTCGTGGTCAAACGAGCCATGGTTCGAATCTGTCTTTCTGCACCAAGGCAGGCACACCGCACACGCTCAGAATGACATTCGGCCAAAGTCCTCGTTCGCGAGCGCAGCATCATTAATATGGGAAGTCATCTCGCAAATCGGTAGAGACAAAAATAATAACAGGAAAAAGTCTTATATATCGAGATATTAACCCTGTGATTTCAACGTTTTGAAGGAAACCTATGTCAGGAAAATATCCAAATATGACTATGTTTATGTAAGCCCTCTGAAAGAAAATTATTTGTTGAGCCTTGTATCTGGCGAAAATTATCCTAACTTCGAGGATAGTCAGTCGGTATCATAGTCAATGGCCGCTAGCGGTCTGGCTGTGGCCAGGAACGCCGATGGCGACACACAATGGCGGGTGGAAGCGGTGCGCGCCTTCGTCTGGTTCATGGACGAGAACGGTCTGTCGACACCGCTGGTCGATCGCGAAACCGGCGCCTGCCGCGATGGTCTCCACCGCGATCGGCAGAATGAGAACAGCGGCGGCGAATCCGTGGTATCCTATCTTTTCAGCCTCGCCGAGTTTCGCCAGCTCTCCCGCATGAGTGGGGACCGCCCGAAACTGGCGCCGCTTCGGGTCTTGCACGCCTGAGCCTCCAGCGATCCGCACAAACCGAACTGGGGCCGCCTTGCCGCAAGCCACCTTCCTGAATCGGCAGGCGTTGCACCTGCATCCCGATTCCGCTCGGGTCGTGATGCGCCGCTTTGGGCCTTCGCCCGAGCCACGCGGCAGGGGCCCAACCGACAAGCTATGTTCCCAACGTCGTCTAAACCTACTGCAATTTCGGATCGAGGCGCGGAGCCCCGCGGCCGCGTACAAGGCGCACGGTCTGCGGCAGGGCGCATTCCCTGAAAAGGAGCATGAACATGACCCAAGCTAAGCCCCCGCCCCAACGCTCGATCGCGCCCGGGGATGTGGTCCGGCTGTCCTTCGGCTTCGCCGACCAGTCCGGCGCCGGCGACTACGAGATCGTCCGGATCATGCCGACGAGAGCGAGCGGCGAGCGCGAATACCGCGTTCGCGGCACCGACGGGCATGAGCGAGCGATCGGCCATGACCAGATCGTTTCGGACGGCCCCCAATCGGTACGCAGCCCGGTCGGGTGACGCTCGCCGCGAGGCGGAGCTCCCGAACCAAACCAATAAACTTTGGAGAAGACAGTTGGCTGAGAACTCGAAATCCCGCGTGACCGCCGATGCCGCGTTCCTGAGAACGCAGACCCAGTCGATGTCGCGCAATCGCGTGCTGTCCGAAACGGAGACGATCAATCAGGCGCGCGACGCCAACACGGCGCGCTTGAGGGCCTTGCGGCTCCAGAAGGAGGCGGCCGACCGCGCCGCTGCAGCGTCGGCGCCCCCGTCACCCAAGCGCAAACGGTCTGTTTGACACCGGCCCTGGACCGTCTTCCGGCCCGCGACGAAACCACTGCCTCGGCCGGTTGAAACCCGCCCTTCGAGCCCGCCGAACGGGGTCTGACCAACGGAGTTCGCTTGGACATCGATGTCACCCGCAAGCCGGATGGAACGGCCTGGTTGCTGACCGACCTGCTCGGTCGAGCGATGGGATATGTCGAGGACAGGGCGGAGGGCGAGTTCATGATCTACCCTGCCGGCCATGCGATCGAGACGATGCAGGCGATGCGGCGAGGTCCCTTCGGGTCGCTCGATGCCGCACTGGCCGAGATCGAGCGCTTCACCCGGGGAACCTGCCGGCGCGTTGTCGACGATGCGCAGTCCGATTCCGATGGCTGAGCAAGGCCGTCAGGCGCTAGCCAGACCGAAAATGGCTTGGATGGCTTCTAGACGATCAAGCCCAAGCCAGCCGCAAACACCGATAAGCCGGCAAGCGCCCCGACAGCCGCGCCGGCGGCCGGAAAGATCCCGCCGCGGCAGCCAGCCCCCCAAACCCGCGGGCCAGCCGTCGAGGGAGAAGCTCGATCACGGTTAGAAGTCGGCAGCGGTCAAGCGATGATAGCTCTGGCGCTTGCGGGAATAGGCTGCACCGGCAGCCTTTCGGATCGTGGCGAGATGCTCATCATACGCCAGCAGCATCGATGCTTCGCCCGATCCGGCTGACGAGTCGATGCTGCGCAACGCTGCGAACTCGACCTCGAACGCGATCTCCAGGGCGGAATCGGAGCCCCAGAAGCATACGCAGTCCCGTGCGGTGTCATATCGTCGGATTGGATTGGGGAAGTGGAGGCTCATCGGATCATCCTCCAGGGTTGACCAGGTTCAGGCGCGCCGTAAGCGGGCTCGGATCGTTGTCGCGCGGCGCCGAGACGGGGCGGCGCGCGACAAGGCGTAGACCGGACGTAGTTCCCCCGCGCCGGGGGGGGAATTCAGCTTTTCGGAACGCCCAGGGCTGCCGCGCAGGCCTTGGCCACGTCTGCATCGGGCGAGGAGCTGCCCGGCATTGTCGCCCATCCACCTTTTGCGATGAAATCACCCTGTTGCCAGGAGCTGATCTTCTTGAATTCGACGAGCTGCTCGGTCGCATTGGCCTGCTGCTGGAACTTCGCCACGCAGATCGGCGAGAGAGCTGCCACGAGGGCGGTGGTCGAACGAGTCCTGGCGTCTCGCTCCGCCGTGCTCTGCGTCACCCACCCGCCCCAGGTGAACCCGAGGATCGCAAGGGCAATAGCTCCGCCGACGGCGCCCCAGGCCGCCGGCTTCAGTTCTGCTGGAATTTTCATGATGTCGGACTTTCCGAACCGGAAGAAAATCTCCCGTGAAACATCATATCACATTTTGAGTGCGGCAGATCGTCATTTGATTCGTTTCAATTTTGCTTCACGAAAAGCCAGATATGTAGAATTCGATCAGCTGATATTCTTTGTTTTCAGTCGCCGTCGATCGACGTCCGGGATCTGCGGCTCCATGCGGGCAGAGGCCGGGGGAGCGGATCGAGTTACCGCTCGGGTCACGAAACAGAGCCGCCGATTACAAATCGGGCTGGGATCGGGCGGTGATCGGGCTGTCCGCAATGCGCCGCGCAGGCGGCGCCCCCAAAGCGCCCTCACCATGACGGACTATGCGTCCCGTGGCGTTGCCGACGGCACGACCGCACGCAGTTCCTCCGCTGTGCCCTGGAGCGCTATACTGGGAGGCGCGGAACCGCGGCAGCAGGCCAACAAATTACTTGTAGGGCGATTGAGGAATCTGGAGCGGGCGGGGGGAATCGAACCCCCATAGCTAGCTTGGAAGGCTAGTGCTTTACCACTAAGCTACGCCCGCGTGTGCATCCTTGCTGACGCCCTATCAAACTCAACTCACAACCGCCAGCTACTTTTTCGAGGCAAGCCGTCGCTTGTCGAGCTGAGCGCTTTGAGCCATGGCGCATTAAGGCTGTGGCCCAACCATTGAGCTACCTCCGCGCCGGGCGCCAAACTCCGCATCCGACCGGTCAGTGTCAACCCACCCGGCAAAGAAGAGGGCTTCATCCACCTGAGGCTCGTGCGCGCAAGCTCACATATCGCTCAAGGCCCGCTGGCCAAGCCAGATCGCAGCGCCGGTGAACAGGCCGAGCGCCGCGCCTCCGGCGAGCGTGCCGAAGGCCAGCGCGCCGGCCGCAGCCACTGCCGTGCTGAAAAGCGCAATCCCCATCATCCCTCTCCCCGATGGCGAACCTAGCCAGGCCGCGCCCCACGGCAGCCCCCATTTGGGGGAGGAAGGACAAATTTCGAGTGCCATTAAACTAAAAGTGCGCATCGAAGCCCCCCAAATGGGGGGCGATAGCGCACCTCCAGGCTGATACCGTCAGGCTGGGGAAAACAATATGTCCGAACTCGGCGAGCTCTACTGCCCGTTCAGGCCCGAGGTCATCTCGGCGATTTCGCCGCGATTGGCGATGCTGATCCACGGCATGGGCATGTCGGCCCTACTGTTTCTCGGGTTCTGATCTCGTCGCCCTGACCCGGTCCTAACGCTTGGTCATCTCGATGTCGGGGATCGTCGGCCCGCTGGCGCTGCGCTCGCCTTCGACGATGGGCGGTGACGGAACCCGCGAGATCCGCAGCGCGATGTAGATCGCGACGGCGACCGACAGCCCGACGAGATAGATCAGCATGCCCTGCGGCCCCCGAAGCTGCATCAGCAGGGTCGCGGCCAGCGGCCCGATCGCCGAGCCGGTGCCCCAGAGGAACAGCAGTTGCGCCGAGAGCCCGACGGCCTGGTCGCGTCCCATGCGGAAATAGGCATGCGTGACCGCGACCGTATACAGCGGGACGCTGCAGCCGCCGATCAGGGCGAACAGGCCGAAGAGCCAAATCCGGCCATGGGCCGCATCGACCTCCAGCAGCATCATCAGGCCAGCCGCGACCACCGCGACGATACTGGTGGCGACAAGCATGATCAGGCGGCTGGCGACCCTGTCCGCCAGCAGGCTCATCGGCCATTGCAGCAGCAGAGCGCCGATCTGGATGCCGGCGGTGAGCAGGATGGTGGCCCGCTGATCGAGACCCGAGAGGATGCCGTAGGCGGGCGCGACGCTGGTCAGCGGGCCGCCGACCATCCCGACATAGAGGCAGCCGACCACGGCGGCCGGCGCCTGCTGCCACAGTGTCCGCAGGCCGACGGAGACGATCTCGCTCGATTCGGGCCCTCTCGCCCGCGTCAGCGCCACCGGGATCAGCGCGAGCGAGAAGGCCATGCTGGCGAAGAGGAAGACGTCCTGCGACTGGATCGCGACATAGCCGATGCCGATCTGCGAGCCGATCAGCGCGACGCGGTTGAGGATCTGATAGATGCCGAAGATGCGGCCGCGCTGCGCCCGGTTGGCCTGCCCGCTGATCCAGCTCTCGATGCAGATGCCGTGGCCGGCCGCCGCCAGGCCCATGACCAGCCGCGAGATCCCCCACCAGGCTTCCGGCAGCAGCGGGAGAGTCAGCGTCGAGACCGCCTGGAACGCAGCGAAAACGGCAAAGCCACGGATATGGCCGACGCGGCGAACGAGCGAGGGATTGACGAAGCAGCCGATCAGGAATCCGAACGAATAGGCCGAGGCGACGAGGCCGATCAGCAGCGGCGGCTGGTTCGCGATCGCCATCTGCAGCGGCACGACCGTATTCACGATCGTGCCGGCGACCTGCAGGATCAAGGCTCCTGCAACAATGGCGCCGAGCGCGGCGACAGAACCGCCCCCTTGGGTCTTTGCTGTCACTGCACCGTCATACCCGAATAGCCGATCCAACCAGGCTATCAGCTCGCTCGGATTCGGGGAAGGCGAAGGTGGCGGGCAAACGCTTCGTCACAAACGGGGGCGGCCAAGGCAGGTCGCCTGCTCCGCAAGAAAATCCACCCGGCGCTGCATCCGTACCCGTCTCTTGGGCGTATCGGGCTAATGCCTAAGCCTAATAGCCGGAAGCGGCCGGCCGCTGAGATGCCGCTATCGACCAAGTATCCAATCGATCTCGAAACCCAACGCAGATTGAGACGTGACCTGAAGCTGACCAGCGAGGATATCGCGGAGATCGACCTCGAACTCGCGATCGAGGCAGGGTTGCTGAAAAAGCCGAAACGACGATGAGACGAGAAAGCCCGACCTGCCAAGGTCGGGCTTCTGTCATCCTGCGCGCTGGTAAATCCCCAGCCGCCGAAAGCAAGCCGTCAGCGCCTAACTCAAGAGGCCACGGAACTCCTGATTCCGGAACCGAACGACCATTCCCGCGCCTCGTCATCGGGCGCAGGCATCGTGTCAAAAAATGAATGAAATCAACGCTCGAAGAGCAAGGTGGTGGGGGAAGCAGGACTCGAACCTGCGAAGGCATAGCCAGCGGATTTACAGTCCGCCCCCTTTGCCGCTCGGGACATTCCCCCGCCTTGCCGCAAGCCGAACCCGAAGGACCGGCCGCAACCGCCTGTTTCACTTTTGTGAAGGGCGGCAGGCGCGGGCGGACTTATGAGGAGAGGGCCGCCGCCTGTCAACGCCTAAAAGCCATCTAACGACAAGCAATCGCAACGAGCGCCTTCTAGCCTTGCGGCCAGTTGGCACGATGACGCCTGCGCCAGTCCATGGCAGCCGGCACGAAGGCCTGGAACGGCGTCGTGTCCGGCCGCTCGATCGCATCGGCGAGATCGGGCGGCGGGTGAATCAGGCTGCGCACGCCATGGCGATGCACCCAGACCGGCAGCTCGCCCTGCCGGGCGAACATCGCGATAACCTGCCTGACCAGCTCACTGCGCAGCGCTCGCGAACTGCCGACGGGCCGCGCCACCACGCAGAAGCGGGCGAACGGATTCGGATGGTCGTCTTCGCCCTCCAGGCAGAAGATCACGCCGCAACGGTCCGGCCGCGCCTCATCAGGCATCGCATCGATGCGCCGCCACAGGCAGAACCAGCGCCGGCAGATATCCGGCCGCGTCGCATGGATGCCGCAACCGCTGCCGGTGTTGTGGCGGCACATGATGCCCGCCGGCTTGCCGACATCGGGATCGACGATGCGCAGCACCTCGCAGCAGGCGACGCAATCGCCGCAGTCGCGCCCGGGCACCAGATGGTTCAGCGTCCGCCCCGAGCGCATCGTGCCGGCCTGCGCGCTTTCCACCATGACGCGCCTCCTCAAGGCAGCGGCGAAGCCCTGAGCCTATCGCGGTTCCTGACCTATCGGAAGCGAGGCGCGGACACGGTCGAGCACGAAGGCGGCGCGCGTCTCGACATCGGCGCGGGGCAGTTCGAGCAGTTCATAGCCATGGTCGCGATAGGCCGCGGAGACCGCCTCATAGGTGCGCTCGGCCTCGGCAAAATCCTGCTTGCGCTCGCCATCCTGCGCGTAGATCTCGCGCCAGGGCGGTGCGACGAAGACGATGGGGGCATAGCGGAAGGCATGGGCCGCGCGCTCGACATGGTCCGGCACCGGCAGCCCGCACAGCCTGAGATAGCCGATGCTGTCGGGCACGCCGCGGTCGAAGAAGACCGGAGCCTCCTTCGCCTGTACCTCATGATAAGAGCGCAGGTCGAAGTTCAGCATCAGCTCGGCGAACATGGCCCGGTCACGCCAGGGCAAGGCCGGGCCGTCGATGGCGAGCTGGTCGCGGATGATCGCCCGCCCGGCCTCGGGAGCGGTCGCATAGCCTGCCGCAGCCAGCCCCGCCAGCAGCGTAGTCTTGCCGGCGCCGGGCCCGCCGGTCAGCACGAACCGGCGCTCATTCGTCTTGGTCATCCGCATTGCCTCCTTGTGATGAGTGAGTCGAAAATCGCGCATTCCCGCCTTCAGGCTGGCCAAGCCGGCCGCGCCATGGCAGGGCATGGCGTCACCTTTCCGGAGCCATGATGTCCGCCCCGTCCCGCCCCCGTTTCCAGAATCGCCGCGGCCGTCCGGATCGTGATGGCCCGCCGCCGCACCGGCCCGGCGAGATCGACGAGGCGATCCTCTACGGCGCCCATCCGGTGATCGAAGCGTTGCGCAATCCGCGCCGGCGCTTCCGCAAGCTGCTCGCCACCGAGAACGCGCTGAAGCGCCTGACCGAGGAGGTCGGCGAATTGCCGCTGCAGCCCGAGATGGTGCGGCCTTCGCAGATCGACCGGCTGCTGACGCCGGACGCGGTGCACCAAGGGCTCTATCTCGTCTGCGATCCCCTGCCCTCGCCCGATCTCGATAGCCTGCCTGATGATGCGATCGTGCTGGCTCTCGACCAGATCACCGATCCGCACAATGTCGGGGCGATCCTGCGCTCGGCCGCGGCCTTCGCGGTCGCCGCCGTCATCGTCACCATCCGCCATTCGCCGGCGGCGACGGGGGTGCTGGCGAAATCGGCCTCGGGCGCGCTCGAGCACGTACCGCTGGTCGCGGTGAAGAATCTGGGGGATGCGCTCGACAAGCTCGGCGAACGCGGCTTCCTGCGGCTCGGCTTCGATTCGGAGGGAGACGTTTCGCTCGACGAGGTTCCGCTGCGCAAGCCGCTGGTATTGGTGATGGGAGCCGAAGGCAAGGGGCTGCGCCAGCGCTCGCGCGAGCTCTGCGACCATCTCGCCCGGCTCGACATGCCCGGCGCGATCAAGAGCCTCAACGTCTCGAACGCAACCGCGATCGCGCTCTACGCCGCGACGCGGCGCTAAAGCATCGGACTGAAAAGTGGATTCCACTTTTCGGACGAATCCGATGCGACAATTGTAATCTGCCCCTCAGCGCCGCGCCACCGCGCCGTCGCTGCCGAAGCGCATGACCCTGACGACAGGCTGGCCCCTGCGCGTCTCGATTCGATAGAGCACCGGATCGGCCGCCGGCGGGCGCGGAATGCCGATCGCGACAGGAATCGAGCGCTCCTTCACGGGAGGCGGCTCGCTCGCCTCCGGCATGACCACCACGACCCGCTGGTCGCCCGGCCAGCCATACCCGCCGACATAGCCGTCGCCGTAGAAGCCGGCGCGGCCGTGGCGGACATGGCCCGGTCGCGCGATCGGCCGCATCGGCGCGAACCGCGGAACCGAGCCGGACAGACCGGCCGGCGGCGCGGCGCCGAAACCGGGCGCAGCGGCAGCCGGAGACGCGGCGACGCAAAGCCCCGCGAACACGATGCCCAGAGGCATTCCGGAGCAACCCCTCATCGCGACCTCCCCGTCCTGCGCTCACCATCAGCCCTCGGGCTCGACATGGTTAGCGAAAGGTTAGCGGCTTGCGTCCGGCAAGGCGAGTCATGACGAGATTTCGGGGCGGACCGCCCCTGCCGAACGCTCAATCCTTCGTCTTACGCCTTTCGGTGCAAGACCAAGTGCTCGGTTGAAGATTGCCAAGGGTGGACGCATTCCTAGCCGATCAAACTTGGCTTTTCAAAGGCCTTTTGTCCTGAGTCGGCGCTGGCGCCGACTCCAAGCGAAGAACCGCCTGAAAGGCGGCACGAGGGCGCAGCAGATGGTCTGCAGCGCCTGGGGGAACGAAAAACGGGAGCGCTTCATGAGCATGGCACACGCATCGGCGGCCGCAGGGCCACGACCGATGACCAGGGAGGAGAAGAAGGTCATTCTGGCCTCCTCGCTGGGCACGGTCTTCGAATGGTACGATTTCTACCTCTACGGTTCGCTCGCCGTGATGATCGGCGCGCACTTCTTCTCGGCCTTCGACGCCAACACGCGCGCCATCTTCGCCCTGCTCGCCTTCGCCGCCGGCTTCCTGGTGCGCCCGTTCGGCGCGCTGTTCTTCGGCCGCCTCGGTGACCTGATCGGACGCAAATATACCTTCCTCGTCACGATCCTGATCATGGGCGCCTCGACCTTCCTGGTCGGCCTGCTTCCGAGCTACAACAGCATCGGCTGGATCGCGCCGGTGATCCTGATCGCGCTGCGCATGCTGCAGGGCCTGGCCCTCGGCGGTGAATATGGCGGCGCGGCGGTCTATGTCGCCGAGCACGCGCCTCCGGGCCGGCGCGGCTTCTATACCTCCTTCATCCAGACCACGGCGACGCTCGGCCTGCTGCTGTCGCTGATCGTCATCCTCGGCATCCGCACCACCATGGGCGAGGCGGACTTCGCCGCCTGGGGCTGGCGCATTCCGTTCCTCGTCTCGATCCTCCTGCTTGCGGTCTCGGTCTACATCCGGCTGCAGATGCAGGAATCGCCGGCCTTCCAGAAGATGAAGGAAGAAGGCACGGGCTCGAAGGCACCGCTGTCGGAGGCCTTCGGCCAGTGGAAGAACGCCAAGATCGCGCTGCTCGCGCTGTTCGGGCTAACCGCCGGCCAGGCCGTCGTCTGGTACACCGGCCAGTTCTACGCCCTGTTCTTCATCCAGAGCATCCTCAAGGTCGATCTCTACACGGCCAACGTGCTGATCGCCTGGTCGCTCATCCTCGGCACCGGCGGCTTCGTCGTCTTCGGCTCGCTGTCGGACAAGATCGGCCGCAAGCCGATCATCCTAGCCGGCTGCCTGATCGCGGCGCTGACCTATTTCCCGCTGTTCGGGGCGCTCACCAAGGCGGCGAACCCGGGCCTCGCCGCAGCGCATGAGAACGTCAAGGTCCAGGTCGTCGCCGATCCCGCCACCTGCGGCTCGGTCTTCGATCCGGTCGGCGTGCGCACCTTCACCCAGCCCTGCGACATCGCTCGCCGCACGCTGGCGACGCAGGCGATCGTCTACACCCAGGCCCCGGCCCCGGCCGGCACGCCCGCCAAGGTTACGGTCAACGGCAAGGACCTGGCGATCGATGCGAGCTTCGCAGCGAACCTCGCCAAGGAGGCGGTCGCGGCCGGCTACCCGGCTGCAGGCGACGCCCGCATCGTCAAGAGCGGCTTCCTGAATGCCCTGTTCGGCGCGCAATCGCTGACGGTCATCGCGATCCTGACCGTGCTCGTCATCTATGTGACGATGGTCTACGGCCCGATCGCGGCGGCGCTGGTCGAACTCTTCCCGACCCGCATCCGCTACACCGGCATGTCGCTGCCCTACCATATCGGCAATGGCTGGTTCGGCGGCCTGCTGCCGGCGACCTCCTTCGCCATGGTGGCCGGCACCGGCGACATCTACTACGGCCTCTGGTACCCGATCGTGATCGCGATGATGACCTTCGTCATCGGCATGCTCTTCGTGCCCGAGACCAAGGATCGCGACATCCTGACCCACGACAACGGCTGATCGCGCCAGCCGGACCGTCCAACCGGTCCATGAGCCCCGCCCGAAAGGGCGGGGCTTCTTGCGTTGAAGCGCCGGGAGCCAGATCATCTATTCCGGCGGAGACCTTGCGGAGAGCAGCACCGCCTCGTCCGGATACCATCGCCTTTCCCTAGCCGTATGGCATATCAATGCTCAGCATCGCCCGATCACAACCAAAGTAAATCACTCAAGTTCATCGCTTATTTGGAGATCAATTTCACAATTATTTTGAACACGAATTCGATCAAGACTCTCGACGAACCAATCCATCGCAGGGCAGCACATCGCCGCAAGCTGATATTAACCGACCTGAGTTAGGATCACCGATGCTGGGCGGATCGGCCGCGCCAGACATGCCGGAAACCCAATGCCGGCATCGCTGATGATGATCCCATGGATCTTGCCACCCTCTGGTACCTGACGATCGGAACGCTGGTCGTCGCCACGGCGATGACGCTCTGGGAGCGACAGGCGCACGCTCAGCGGTCGGCGGAGCTCGGCATCTGGGCCGCCGCCTATGGCGTGTTCACGCTCGGCTGCTTCCTCGCCATGTACCGGAACGTGCTTCCCGGCATTGCCGGCCCTGCACTCACCAATGTCGTCATGGTGCTCGGCTACGCGATGGTCCTGCAAGGCGTTCTCGCCCTCGACGGCAAGGGCTTGCGCCTGACGCTCCTGGCAGGCTTTCTCGTTCTCCTCGGCCTGGCCTGGTTCGTCGGCGGCACCGGCATGGGCAGCGCCTTCTGGAACCATCTCGGCGCGCTTCCCATCGCCGTCATCTGCGCCCTGACCGCGCTTGCCCTGTTTCGTAGCAGCGCGGCGAAGGGATTGCGCTCCCGACCGCTTGCGATCGTCGTCTTCGCCTGCCACAGCCTGACCTATGCCGCCCGAGCCTTCGTCGTGCCAGCGGTCGTGCCGCATTACGGCGACGGCATCCTGACCATCGTCGCCAGGATCACGATGTACGAGGCCGTGCTGTTCACGGTCGCGATGCCGATGTCCCTGATCGCCCTCGTGCGCGAGGAGGAGCGAGCGCAGCTCCTCGCTCATGCACGCACCGACTTCCTGACCGGGCTTTACAACCGCCAGGGCTTCTTCGAGCTCGGTCCCGAGCGCCTGCGCAGCCAATGGCGGAGCGGGTCCCACACGCTGCTCGCCTGCGATCTCGACCACTTCAAGGCAATCAACGACACCTATGGGCACGATGCCGGCGACCAGGTCCTGATCCTCTTCGCCCATGTCGCCAGTGAGGCTGCTGGGCCGGAAGCCATGGCGGCGCGCCTCGGGGGCGAGGAGTTCGCGATCCTGCTGCCCGGAAGGCGACCTGAGGAGGCCCATGAGATGGGGCAAAGCATCGCGCGGCGCTTCGCCGAGGCGGCAGCGCGCAGCGATGGGCTCGCCATAGCAGCCACCGTCAGCATCGGCCTCGCCGAGAGCCAGACCGGCAACGCCGATCTAAGCGCACTCCTGGCAGCCGCGGACCGTGCCCTCTACAAGGCCAAGCTGCTTGGGCGCAACCGCATCGAGATCGCCGAGCCCATGGCAGCTGCCGCGGCGGCCTGAGCCGTCAGGCCACGCCTCCCACCCCGTCAGCGTTTCATGCCGGCAGCACCGTCACCGGCGTGCCGAGCGCGACGCGGGCATAGAGGTGGATGATGTCCTGGTTGATCATCCGGATGCAGCCCGAGGAGACATTGGTGCCGACCGTATAGGGCTCGGTCGTGCCGTGGATGCGGTAGCCGAGATCGCGCCCTTCGCCGAAGAGATAGAGCGTGCGGGCGCCCAGCGGGCTCTTCGGACCGCCGCGGACGCCGAGGCCGCGCGGCGTCGGCTCGAGCTGGGCCCTGATCTGCGGGTCGCGCTCGATCATCTCCTGCGGCGGCACCCAGTCCGGCCAGTCGCGCTTCATGTTGATCTTCGCCTGGCCCGTCCAGCCGAAACCCTCGCGGCCGACGCCGACACCATAGCGCGTCGCGACACCCTGCGATTCGACGAAATAGAGATGGTAGGAGCCGGGGTCGACGACGATCGAGCCCGGCGGCTCCGGCCGGCGGAACTCGACCGTCTGGCGCAGATAGCGCGGCTCGATGCTCTGGTAGTCGATCGCGGGCACCGCAAAGCGCTCGCCGGGATATTCGACATAGACCTGCGCATAATTCGGGCGTGCCAGCGTGCGCGTCAGGCTGGGTCCTCTGGGAGCGGCGATCTCCGGCAGGGCCACGATGCTGCCTCCTCCGCCGCAGCCGGCAAGGCCGGGGGCGAGGAGCGACAGGGAGGACATGGTAAAGGACCGGCGGCTCAGCATGGACACATCTCAGACAAGGCTTTTGGAAAAGCATCGACTTAGATGGTTACGAGCCGGTGAATGCCAGACCATGAATTCTCGCTTCGCCTAGAACCTCATCGCGACGCGTCCCTTGAGGGCCTAGTCGCGCGAGCGTTCGCCGGATTGCCGCCGAGTAGGTCAGGCCGAGCGCGGTGGCGGGGGAGATGCGCCAGTCGATCATGGCGAGGGCGCTGAAGCGAGGAGCCGGGATTGTCGTGGAGCAGCATATCCGCCCGGCATACTCGATCGCGGCAAGCGCGCGGCGGCCTTGTCTTCAGTCGCCGGGAGACACTCCGGCTCCAGCCTCACTGCCGCCGATCTTGCCCTCGCCGCATCGGCCTGATACCGCAGCGCAAGGGCCGGCGTAGCACAGCGGTAGTGCAGCGGTTTTGTAAACCGAAGGTCGGGAGTTCGATCCTCTCCGCCGGCACCATCTATCCCCCAGTCGGAGCTCTCGCGCCGATCTGCGCCAGGATCGGCCAAGCCGCCGAACGCCCGTCAGGGACTCTGGAGGTGGCTCGGACGGCTCGTGGCCGGCGAGATCGCGCTCGGTCCCGGCCGGGACAGGCAGGTCTGGCCACGCCCGCCTGCCTTGGCGCGATAGAGGGCCTTGTCCGCTAGCTCGATCATCTGTTCCACCGTGAGACCGGGATCATCATTGCCGGCAAGACCGGCGCTGAAGTTGACCGGTATCGTCGCGTCGCGATGAGCCCGGATCTGCCGGATGTCCTGGCGCAGCCGTTCGAGATGCGCCGCACAATCCTCGATGTCGCGGCCATTGAAGATGATCAGGAACTCCTCCCCGCCCCATCGCCCGATCGACGCATTGGCGGGCAAGCGCGCAAGTGCGATATCGGCGACCCGTTTCAGCACGGCGTCACCGATCTGGTGGCCGTAATTGTCGTTGATCGCCTTGAAGTAATCGAGATCGAGGAGCGCGACCGAGAAAGCGCCGCGAGCCGACTCGAACTGAGCGTTGGCACGCTCCAGGATATATCGGCGGTTCGGCAGGCCAGTGAGGGAATCCGTATTCGCGATCTCGGTCAGGTGCCTGCGGTGGCGCAAGTCAAGATAGTGCATGCGGAAGAGAACCAGCAGGATCAGCACCATCGCGACGACGGTGACGAGCATGTTCCTCGTGTAGGCGTAGCTCTCAGCCCGTTCAGCGTCGAGAGTCCTTTGCAACGCTTCGGCTCGCGCCGCCTGCAGATCCGCGGTGAACTGCTCCGACAGAACGAGCGTCTGGCGTGCCGTAGCGGCGTCCTTCCAACGGCCTTGCCTTTCAATGTACTGGTAGAGATCCGACAACGCCGCCGAGAATTCCCCCTGCCGGCGATTAAGCTCGGCCCGCAACCGGAACGGCTCGAATGAGATGACGCCCGTCGTTGCGTCTCCCTTTCCGATGACCGCGTTCAGACGGCTGCGCGCCCCGTCGAGCTTTCCCTCTGCCAAATCGATTTCCGCCGTCAGCAGCTCGATTTGATCAAGCTCCGCCTCGCCCAGCCGGACGAATTTCTCCCGCGCCCGCTCGCAATGGCGCCGCGCCATATCCCATTGCTTGAGCCCGATACGTGCACGGCAGAATTCCCGCTCGATATGGGCTTCGCTCGCTTCGGCGAAGAAGCGCCGGTGCGAGGCGCGAGAGGTCTCGAGCTCCGGCAAGGCTTCCGCGAAACGGCGGCTGTTGTTCAGGTAGATTCCGCGATAGCCGTGCGCCATCCCGAGAAGAAAGGCGTTTCCGGCAGCGCTCTCGAAATCGATCACGGCCCGGTTGAGATCCAGCGCAGCCGCGTCGCTACCCGCATCCCCCCAGACACGGCCCAACAGGCGGGTCGCCTCGATGTTGGCGAGCGTCAAGCCCGAAACATTGCTCGCGCGATAGGCCTGGAATATGAGCCGCGCCGCCTCGCCGAAATTGCCGCGCGTCCGCTGGATGTTGCCGAGCGCGATGTCGAGGCAGATGGCCATCGCCGATTGCGGCACGACCTTCGCGGCGAGCTCTTCGATTTGCGATTGCAGTTCGGAGAGCTGGTCGGGACGGGACGTATTCGTCGCCATGATCCAGAGCAGCTCCACCCGAGCCTCGCTGTCCGCCGCCAGCGGCTCCGCAAGCCCAAGCCCGGCGAGGCTTCGCGCAGCCGCCGCTTGCGATCGTCGCCCGAAGCCCTCCGCCTGCAGAGCGAAGAGGCGGCCTCTGCTCTCGGGAGTCAGGTCGTCCCGGCTGGCAAGAACATCTTCGGCAAGCTGGGAGGCCAACAGGGGATCTTTCCCGACGAGCCCGCTCACATTTGAAAGCAATGGGCCAGAGGGTGCTAAACAGGAAGCTTCAACCGCCGAACTCACCACGAGTAAAAAAACAGGAATCAGAAAAGCCCTGAGCATACACCCTGCCTATAATTTGAGCGCAGACTGCATTGGGGCGAACAATGCTATCGACCTTCATCGTCGACGAACATGGGAGCAAGACCTGACCGAAAGGTAAAGGCTTCCAGCCCTATTCGAGCGACCATCCTGCCGTATCGGCAGCTCCCATCACACGCTTGGCCGCCCTGCCCCCTTGCGCCAGAATGACACTGGCGATCTCATGCGACTGGCGATAAACGCCAGCGACTGGGATCGTGCCCATGCCGCCCGAAATGTCGTCCGGCGCCGCCGGCCGGCAGTGACGGCGGACGCCACCGACTGCGCGGCCATGGCCGCTCCGACGACGTGAACGAGGTAGAGCGAGGAATGACCTCCGCCGACCAGCGCGACCAACTGCTCGCCCTCGCGCAACGCTGCGAGAGCACCGGCCGCCCCGACCGCAATCTCGACGCCGACATCTACGAGGCGCTCGGCTTCACCGTCCGGCGCAAGCCGACCACCCTCCTCGCCCCGCGCACGCCGCCGGGCGGCATCTACCAGCAGGGCTCGCTGTGGAAGGCGATCGGCCGGGTCAGCGCCGAGATCGACGTCGCGGTCGGCATCATCCGCGAAAAGGCGCCGGACTGGAACTGGAGCCTGCAATCGGTCGCGACCGAGGAGCAGACCTATGAGGCGCTGGTCGCCGGCTGCTCGGGCCAGGGCGCGCTCGCCTCGCTCGCGCTCTGCGCCGCCCTGCTCAAGGCTTTCGCGCGCAAGCGCTCGGATCAGTCCCCGACTCAGGCCGAGCGCTGAAACGCTCCCGATTCCAAGCACGAAGCAGAATCGGCTGACAGATTGATTCACCCTCCCGGAGCCCACTTCCGAAGGTGGCGAACTCACGGATAATTGACCCACGGCAACAATACGGCGGTTGAAGGCGTTGTCCGTGCAGCTAGCTTTGCGCTCGGGCTGAGCAATGCCCAGGGCACGAATCCGGCTGGCGGGGCGCCATCCGGGAGAGGTCGTGCCCTTCTCGTTGTTGGAGCCTGATCGATGGCCCGTTTCGAACCTTCGCGCCGCACCGTGATGGCGGGCGCCGGCGCGCTCACCGTTGCTGCCGCGCTCGACCTGCCCGCCGGCATCGCGCCGGCCCATGCGCAAGGAGCATCCGTGAACCAGAATCCGGGTTTCTACCGCTACAAGGTCGGCGACATCACCGTCACCGCCCTGAACGACGGCTTCGCCAAACGCCCGCTCGAAGGCTTCGTCCGCAATGCCGAGCTCGCCGACGTCAAGAAGGCGATGGAGCAGGCCTATCTGCCGAGCGACGCGCTCTCCATCACCTTCACCACGCTGGCGCTGCAGATCGGCGACAAGATCACGCTGATCGACACCGGCAACGGCGATTCCGGCGCGCCGACCTCGGGCGCCTGGATGAAGAACTTCCAGGCCGCCGGGCTCGACCCGAAGAACGTCTCGACCGTGGTCTTCAGCCACTTCCATGGCGACCATATCAACGGCTTCCGGCTCAAGGACGGCACCGCCGTCTTCCCGAACGCCGAGGTGATGGTGCCGGCGGCCGAATGGGCCTTCTGGATGGACGACGCCAAGATGAATGCCGCGCCCGAAGCGATGAAGGGCGCCTTCGCCGGCGTGCGCCGCGTCTTCGGCCCGGTCGCCAAGGATGTAAAGCAATACGAGGCCGGCAAGGAGATCGTGCCGGGCGTGACCGCGATCGCCGCCCCCGGCCATACGCCCGGCCATACCGTCTTCGCCGTCTCCTCCGGCAGCGGCAAGCTGCTGGTGCTGTCGGACACGACCAACCACCCGGCGCTGTTCGTGCGCAATCCCGACTGGTCGGCGGTGTTCGACATGGACGGGCCGCAGGCCGCCGCCACCCGCCGCAAGCTGCTCGACATGGCTGCCACGGAAAAGATGCAGGTCTGCTTCTACCATGCGCCCTTCCCGGCCACGGGCCATATCGCCAAGGCCGGCAACGGTTTCGAGCTTGTACCGGTGCAGTGGAGCAGCGCGATCTGAGACCCTCGCGCACTCCGCTGGGGAAAGGCCGGGGCATGCGCCCCGGCCTTTCTTTTTGCTGCGGGCCCGGCTCGCGATGAGCTGCGATGGCGTGCTAGACCGGTCACGATCAGGCCTGCCGGATACCAGCGATGACCGAGCGCTTCACCGCCATCTCCTTCGTCGCCAGCGACACCGCCGAGGCCCAGGCCGCGCGCGCCAAGCTGGTCGAGCGCTATGGCGACGCCGACCCGGCCGCGGCCGAGGTGATCGTCGCGCTCGGCGGCGACGGGCTGATGCTGCAGACGCTGCATCGCTTCATGGGCACCGCCAAGCCGATCTACGGCATGAACCGAGGCTCTGTCGGCTTCCTGATGAACGAGTTCCGCGAGCGCGGCCTGCGCCAGAAGCTCGAGGCGGCACATCGCAGCGTCGTCCACCCGCTGGCGATGACCGCGGCCGACTGCAACGGCAAGCGTGTCGAGGCGCGCGCGATCAACGAGGTCTCGCTGTTCCGCCGCTCCTATCAGGCGGCGAAGCTGCGCATCTCGGTCGACGGGCAGGTGCGATTGTCCGAGCTCGTCGCCGACGGAGTGCTGCTTGCCACGCCGGCCGGCTCGACCGCCTACAACCTCTCGGCGAACGGCCCGATCCTGCCGCTCGATGCGCCGCTGCTGGCGCTGACCCCGCTCTCACCCTTCCGGCCGCGGCGCTGGCGCGGCGCGCTATTGCCCGACCACGCCAAAGTGACGATTGCGGTGCTGGAGGCCGAGAAGCGCCCGGTCAGCGCCGTCGCCGACCACACCCAGATCGACAATGTCATCTCGGTGCAGATCGCGATCGACCGCTCGCTCGACCTCGTCATGCTGCACGATCCCGGCCACAGCCTGGATGAGCGCATCCTGCGCGAGCAGTTCGGCTATTGAGAGCGCGGCGTCCAGGCGCCGCAGCCTCACCTTCCGGTCTGCCGTTTGCCAGTGTCCTGCCCTGTCCGCGGGTCTTCGTCGGCTCACATTTTTGTCGGGGACAAGCCTTGAAAAGACCTTGAACAAAACAAGAACATCATTGATAGTACCGGCATGGCCCGCTAGGGTCCGGCTCCGGTCATCCGGCCGGATTTGTGCTGAAGTGCGCAGGAAATGGAGCCTGTCATGGCTGGTAGCGTCAACAAGGTCATTCTGGTCGGCAATCTCGGGCGTGACCCCGAGGTGCGGCGTCTCGGCAGCGGCGAGCCGGTGGTCAATCTGCGGATCGCCACCTCGGAAACCTGGCGCGACAAGCAGTCGGGCGAGCGCAAGGAGCGCACCGAGTGGCACTCCGTGGTGATCTTCAACGAGAACCTCGCCAAGGTCGCCGAGCAGTATCTGAAGAAGGGCTCGAAGGTTTACGTCGAGGGCCAGCTGCAGACCCGCAAATGGCAGGACCAGCAGGGCGTCGAGAAGTATACGACCGAGATCGTGCTGCAGCGCTTCCGCGGCGAGCTCACCATCCTCGACAGCCGCGGCCAGGGCGGCGACGAGTTCGGCGGTGGCGGCAGCAGCGGCGGCTATGGCGACGAGGGTTCGGGCGGCGGCTCCTTCGGCCGGTCGAGCCCGGTCGGCGGCGGCTCGCGCCAGCCGGCGATGGCCAGCGGCGGCGGCTCGCGCTCGTCGAGCCATCTCGACGACGACATCCCGTTCTAGGTCTTTGATCCTCATCGGCTCGAAAACCGCTTCCGATTTTTCGGGCCGATGCTTTCTTGTCGATCAGGCCGGCGCCTGAAGATCAGGCGCGATCGGGCGCATATCAACCCTGATTGGGCGAGTGCGGCACGGACGACCGCTCGATCTTGCCAGTCGAGGATTTTCGTCACGCCTACTCGGGCCGGCCTTGCAAGTTTCTGGGCTGCCAGGCGGAAGCTCCTCCGTCAGGCGGCGGCGGAGACGCGCTGCTGCGCGCGCGACATGGCCAGCACCCAATCGCGGAACTGCGCGCCGAACGGCTTCTCCAGCGCTGCCCGATCCCAGGCCAGGAAATAGCTTTCGCCGAGCTGCAGCCGCCGATCGATCGGCACGACGAGCCGCCCGGAGGCGAGGTCCTCGCGGATCATCGCGATCTGGGCGAGCACGAAACCGCGGCCGTTGACGGCGGCGTCCAGGGCCGTGCTCGACAAGGAGAAGGCGAGTTCCGTCGAAACGTTGCCCACGGAGACCCCGACGCTGCGTGCCCACTCCTCCCAACTGGGCGCAGGCTTGTGCGATCCCTCCCACTCGATGCCGATTAGGGGGCAGGCGAAGATGTCCTCCGGTGCCGTGACGGCCCTGCCCGCGATCAGGCCGGGCGCGCAGGCCGGCACGACCCAATCCGTGAAGAGTGGCGCGTAATGGTCGAAAGACTGGCTCTTCGAGCCATATGACAACCTGAAATCGACGCCGTCCTCGAACAGCCGCGGTTCGGACTCGGCCCCGATCAGGCGGATCTTCGAGGCGGGGTTCAGCGCCTGCCAGTCGAAGAGCTGCGGGCCGAGCCAGCGGCTGGCCACGGTGGCGAGGCAGCTGACGACAAGGCCGGCGCCAGCGCGCTTGCGCTGGAGCATGGCATGGGCCTGGCGGAGCGCCGCGAAGGGGCCGGTGATGTCGAGCTGGTAGGCCGCGCCCCACGAGGTCAGCTCGACGCCGCGCCCATTGCGCTCGACCAGCCGGATGCCGAGGCAGCTCTCCAGCTTCTTGATCTGCTGGCTGATCGCGCCTGGCGTGACGAACAGCTCGGCCGCCGCATCGGACACGCTGCCCAGCCGCGCGACTGCCTCAAATGCCTGAAGCGCCTTGAGCGGCGGCAATGCCAAACCTGCCTCCCGTCCTGTCTTCACATTTTAGCAAATCTAAAATGTAACGCAATTCTTCGGACTCAGGCCGGCGCCGCATCGCTGCCTATCATCGCCCGAGTGGCGATGGATGGGAGGGCGTCGATGTTCCTGAAAAATGCCTGGTATGTCGCGGCCTGGGACCATGAGGTCCGGGACCAGCTCCACCCGGTGACGATGCTGGCCGAGAACGTCGTGCTCTACCGGCGGCGCGACGGCAAGCTGGCCGCGCTCGAGGATGCCTGCCCGCACCGCAAGCTGCCGCTCTCGATGGGGCGCATCAAGGGCGACGACGTCGAATGCGGCTATCATGGCCTGACCTTCGACTGCACGGGCACCTGCACCCGCGTTCCCGGTGCCGAGCGGATTCCGCATGTCGCCCGCGTCCGGTCCTATCCCGTCGCCGAGCGCTATGGCCTGATCTGGGTCTGGATGGGCGATCCGGCGCTGGCCGACCCCGCGTCGATCTTCGCCGTCGACCATTGGGGCGACCCCACATGGGGCGTCAACCAGGGCGACGGCATGACGGTCGCCTGCAATTACCTCTACATGACCGACAACCTGCTCGACCCCTCCCACGTCGCCTGGGTGCACCAGAGCTCCTTCGCCGGGGCCGGCACCGAGGAGACGCCGCTGGAGACGACCGTGGGCGAGGACGGCGTCACGGTCTGGCGCTGGATGATGGATGCCGAGCCGGCGCCCTTCTACGCCCCGTTCCTGAAGTTCAAGGGCAATTGCGACCGCAAGCAGCACTATGAGGTGCGCTATCCCAGCCACGCCATCATCCGGGCGATCTTCACGCCGGCAGGCAGCGGCGGCGTCGGCCAGCCGCTCCACCCGGACGTCTTCCTGATGGACAGCTACAACTTCATGACGCCGGTCGACGAGAACAGCACCCGCTATTTCTGGTTCCAGATGCGCAACTTCGCGCCGAACGACCCGGCGATCTCGGCCCAGTTCGCCCGCTCGGTCCGCGGCGCCTTCGAGGAAGATCGGGCGGTTCTCGCCGCCGTGCATCAGGGCATGGCCAACAAGCGCACGCCCAATCTCGACCTCAAGATCGATGTCGGCCCGCTGCGCTTCCGCCGCCGGCTGGCGCAGATGATCGAGGCCGAAAGCGCCGCCAGCGCACAGCAGGCGGCGGAATAGGCGCCGCCGTGGCGGACGCTGCGCACGCTGCAACCCGGTTCCGGCCGTTCCGCGTGGTGTCGCGGACGCCGGAGAGCCGGACGATCACCTCATTCGCACTGGAACCGCTCGATCCCGCGGATTGGCGAGCCTTCGAGCCGGGCCAATACCTGCCGATCCGCATCCCCGGCGCGGACGGGCAGGCAGCGGCGCTCAGGACCTACAGCATCTCCTCGGCGCCATCCGAGACGGCGCGCTACCGGATCACGGTGAAGCGCGAGGGCGCGCCGGTGCCGGGCCTGCCGGACGGCATCGGCTCCTGCTTCCTGCATGACCGCGTCGAAGTCGGCCATCTCCTTGAGATCGCGCCGCCGCGCGGAGAGTTCGTGCTGGCCAGGGACACGCAGCGGCCCGTCATCCTCGCCAGCGGCGGGGTCGGCCTGACGCCGCTCGTCTCGATGCTCCACGCGCTGACGAGCGAGCCGGAGCGCGAGGTTCATTTCCTGCACGCCTGCGACGATGGCGAGGTCCACGCCTTGCGCCGGGAGGTCGACGCGCTCGTCGGCAGCCGCCCCGGCCTCACGGCGCGCTATTGCTATCGTGCCCCCTCCCCGGCCGACGCCGCGGCCGGGCTGCATCATGCCGACGGCGTGATGACCAAGGCACTGCTGCGCAGCTGGCTGCCGCTCGGCGACTACGACGTCTATCTCTGCGGGCCGCCGCCCTTCATGGCCAATGTCTACGCCGCCTTCCGCGAGCTCGGCGTGCGCAAGGAGCGGATCCGCTACGAGTTCTTCGGCCCGGCGACGGTGCTCGAAGCGGTGGCGGAGGATGCGCCGGCGGCGCGTCCCGCAGCCCCCGTGTCGCTCACCGACCAACCCATCGCCGCCACCGAAGCGAGCAGGGTTGGCCTGCAGATCAGCTTCTCGCGCTCGCAACGCGCCGCTGCCTGGGACGAGGCGAGCGACACCAACCTGCTCGCCTTCGCCGAGCGGCTCGGCCTCGATCCGCCCTTCTCCTGCCGCGCCGGCATCTGCAGCACCTGCCGCACCGGCCTGCTGCAGGGCGAGGTCGATTATGTCGAGGAACCGCTCGATCCGCCCGCACCGAACGAAGTGCTGCTCTGCTGCGCCAGGCCGCGTGGCCCGCTCGTCCTGGACCTCTAGGAGAAGCCCCGCCGATGAGCGAAGCATCGACCCGCACTGCCGACGAAGCCGGACAGCACCGCGGCTCGCTCGTCCTCAATCCGCATGTCGCGGCGCTGCCGCACTATAATGCCGGGCTGACCGTCGCGGTGGCGCGTGCTGCAAGCGGGCGCTCGGACATCGCCCGGCTCGCCAGCAACGAGAATCCCGATGGCTGCTCGCCTGGTGTGTTGAAAGCGCTGCGCTCGCCGCAATTCGAGCCCTGGCGCTATGCCGATCCGGCCTGCACGGAGCTGCGGACCGCGCTCGCCGACAAGCTCGCGACCACGGCCGACCGGATCGTGGTCGGCAACGGCTCGGAGGAGATGATCGCGGCGATCGCACGGGCCGCGCTGGCGCCGGGCTGCGAGGTCGTGACGGTTACGCCGAGCTTCGGCCTGCACGAGATCGAGCCGTTGGCCGCCGGCGCCCGCGTAACCAAAGTTCCGATGGCCGACGACCTCGGCTTCGACATCGAGGCGATCGCCGCCGCGCTAGCGACCGAGCCGCGCATCCTCTTCCTGTCGTCGCCGTCGAATCCGGTCGGCCCCGCCCTCGACCGGGCCCAGCTCGAACGGCTCGCCGACGCCGCCTCGCCGCGCACGCTCTTCGTGCTCGACGAAGCCTATTACGAATATGCCGACGAGGGCCCTCCCGACGCGCGCGCGATCCTGAGCGCCGCCGGCCTGCCACATGTCGTGCTGCGGACCTTCTCGAAGGCGTACGGCCTCGCCGGGCTCAGGGTCGGCTATGCCGTCTGTTCCGATGCCGGGCTCGCCCGCGCCGTCGCGGCGGCGAAGACGCCGTTCAACGTCAACGGCGCCGCCCAGATCGCCGCCATGGCCGCCTTGCGGGACGAAGCCTGGATGAAGGCCTCCACCGCAAGGCTGCGGACCGAGCGGGAGCGGGTGCGGGCGGCATTGCGCCAGCTCGGCCTCAGGCCCGCGCCCTCGCAGACCAATTTTCTGTTCGTCGATACCGGCGTCGACAGCGAAGCCATCGCCGCCGCGCTCCTGCGCGAGGGCATCATCGTCAAGCCTTGGCGCGAGGCCGGCTACCGCAGCTACCTGCGCGTCACCATCGGCCATGCCGCCGACAATGACCGGCTCATCGCCGGACTCGCCGCCTGCCTCGGCAAGGATGGACCACCAGCATTCAACGAGAGCGGAAACCGCTCCGGCAACACAGAGGGAAACTGCAATGACCAACCACGGATATCCGGATAGGCGAAGCCTTCTTCTCGGCGCCGGCGCGCTCGGCGCAGCGCAACTCTTGCCGTCCAATGCGATGGCGCAGGCGCCGAAGCGCGGCGGCGCCTTCAGGGTCGGCATCTCCGACTTCGCGACCTCGGACTCGCTCGACCCGACGCTGGTCGAGACGCAGTTCTCGCAGCATCTGCAATGGCAGCTTCGCAACAATCTCGTCGAGGCCGGGCCGGGCGGAAAGCTCGTGCCCGAGCTCGCGGAGAGCTGGGAAGGCTCGAAGGACGCAAAGACCTGGACCTTCAAGCTGCGCAAGGGCGTGACCTTCCATGACGGCAAGAGCCTGACGCCGGCCGACGTCGTCCACTCCTTCAACACTCATCGCCGCGACGGCTCCAAGTCGATGACCAAGCCGATCCTGGCCCAGATCGCGACGGTCAAGGCCGACGGTCCCGATACGGTCGTGTTCGAGCTCGTCGACGGCAATGTCGGCTTTCCGGCCCTGACCAGTTCGGTCGGCCTCGTCATCATCCCCGACGGCGATACCGACTATCGCCGCGGCATGGGCACGGGCGGCTACATCCTGGAGCAGTTCGAGCCCGGGGTGCGCTCGCGCGTCAAGCGCAATCCGAACTACTGGAAAGCCGGCAGGGGCAATTTCGACACGGTCGAGATGATCTGCATCAAGGATGCGACGGCCCGCGCCAACGCGCTGCTGACCGGCCAGATCGACGCCTACAACGCCGTCGATCCACGCACCGTGGCGCTGCTCGAGCGCAATGCCGCAGTTCGCATCAACCGTGTGAAGAGCAAGGCGCATTTCGCCTTCCCGATGATGGTCGACCAGGCGCCCTTCTCCTCCAACGACGTGCGCCTCGCCATGAAATACGCGATCGACCGCGAGGAGATCGTCAAGCGCGTGCTCGGCGGCTTCGGCTCGCCCGGCAACGACCATCCGCTCTCGGCTGCCTATGAGTTCTACGACGGCTCGATCCCGCAGCGTGCCTATGACCCCGACAAGGCGAAGTTCCACCTCGCCAAGGCGGGCGAAGCGAACCTGCGCGTGCAGCTCCATGTCTCCGAGACCCCGTTCGCGGGCGCGACCGACGCGGCGGTGCTGTTCAAGGCCCATGCCGCCAAGGCCGGCATCACCGTCGAGGTCGTCAAGGAGCCGGAGGACGGCTACTGGTCGTCGGTCTGGAACAAGAAGCCGCTCTGCACCTCCCGCTGGAGCGGGCGCATCAACGACGACGTGCTGCTGACGCTGGGCTATTCCGACACCGGCACCAAGGCCGGCTGGAACGAGACGCGCATCAGCAATCCGCGCCTCAACGCCATCGTCGCCGAAGCCCGCAAGGAGTTCGACACGGGCAAACGGCGCGCGCTCTACAGCGAGGCGCAGCGCATCATCCACGACGATGGCGGCTCGAACATCTTCGCCTTCGCCGATTTCCTCGACGCGACCAGCCGCAAACTGGCCTTCGGCGAACTCGCCGGCGACTGGATGCTCGACGGCTGCCGCGCCTCCGAGCGCTGGTGGTTCGCCTGAGTCGCGCCCTCTCCTCGATTTGGCCGCCTGACCTGCTCCTGCCGGAGCCGGTCAGGCCAGCAAGGATCGTTCGATGCACGGCGTCCTCGCCATGATAACCCAGCGGATCGCGCTCGGGATCGCGACCCTGTTCGTGATCTCGCTGCTGGTCTTTCTTGCCGTCGACATGCTGCCGGGCGATCCGGCCGAGGCGATCCTCGGCCAGAGCGCCACGCCCGCCTCGGTGGCGGCGCTCCGGCAGGAGCTCGGCCTGAACAAGCCGCTGGTCGTGCGCTATGCCGACTGGACGGCGGGCTTGCTGCGGGGCGATTTCGGCCGCTCGCTCGCCAACGACCGGCCGATCGCGGAGCTGATCGCGCCCCGCCTCGGCGCGACCCTGTCGCTGGCGGCGCTGGCGGCGACGATCGCGCTGCCGCTCGGAGTCTTGCTCGGCATCCTCTCGAGCGTGCATCGCGACCGGGCGCTCGACCGGGTCGCCTCGACCGCCTCGCTGCTCGCGATCTCCTTCCCCGAATTCTTCACCGCCTACATGCTCGTGGCCTGCTTCTCGGTGGGGCTCGGCTGGCTGCCGGCGATCTCGCTGTCGAGCCAGGGCGGCATCGTCGAGACACTGACGATGCTGGCGCTGCCCGCCCTGACGCTGTCGCTCGCCGTGATCGGCTATGTCCTGCGGATGACGCGGGCCGCCATCATGGGCGTCATGGCCTCGCCTTATGTCGAGATGGCCCGCCTCAAGGGCGTCGGACCCTGGGGCGTCGTCGTCCGCCACGCGCTGCCCAATGCGCTGTCGCCGATCATCAACGTCGTCATCATCAACCTCGCCTATCTCGTCGTCGGCGTCGTCGTGATCGAGGTGGTGTTCGTCTATCCCGGCCTCGGACAGCTGCTGGTCGACTCGGTCGCGAAGCGGGACATCCCAGTCGTCCAGGCCTGCTGCATGCTGTTCGCCGGCACCTATATCGGTCTCAACCTGCTCGCCGACATCCTGGCTCTGCTGGCCAATCCGCGGCTGCGCCGACCGCGCCAGCGGGAGGCGCGGGCATGACCGGCATCGCAGCGCTGCGCACGGCTCCGCTTTCGGCCCGGATCGGGCTGGCGGTCGTCGCCCTCTATCTGTTCTGCCTGCTCTTCGCTCCGCTCGTCGCGCCCTATGGCGAAACCGAGATCGTCGGCGGTCCCTGGGCCGGTGGCTTCTGGGACCCGGCGGCGGAGGGCCCGGCAACCCTGCTGGGCACCGACCATCTCGGCCGGGACGTGCTCTCGCGCCTGATCTACGGCGCCCGCAACTCGATCACGCTGGCGCTGCTGACCACGGCCCTCTCCTTCGTGACCGGCACGACGCTGGGACTGGTCGCGGCCGTGCGCGGCGGCGTGGTCGATCAGGTCCTCGGCCGGCTGGTCGATCTGGTGATGGCCTTCCCCACCCTGATCTTCGCCTTGCTGGTGCTCGCCGTCGCCGGCTCGACGCTGCCCGTGCTGATCGGCGTCATCGCGCTGCTCGATGCGACGCGGGTCTTCCGGATCGCACGCGCCGCCGCGATGGACGTCGCGGCCCAGGATTTCGTCGAGGTCGCGCGGCTACGCGGCGAGGGAACCGGCTGGATCATGCGCCGCGAGATCCTGCCCAACATCGTCGTGCCGCTCGCGGCGGAGTTCGGCCTGCGCTTCTGCTTCGTCTTCCTGTTCATCGCGACGCTGAGCTTCATCGGCCTCGGCATCCAACCGCCGACAGCCGACTGGGGTTCGATGGTGCGCGAGAACGCCGCGGCGATCTCGTTCGGCATCCTGATGCCGCTGTTTCCGGCCGGCGCGATCGCATTGCTCACCATCGGCATCAATCTCGTCATCGACTGGGCCGCGGCCGGCAACCATGGGGTGAGCGATGAACGCTGAGACCGCGAGCCTCGCTGTGGCAGCATCACACCCGCTGGCTGAGCCGGATAGCGCGCCGCTCCTCGTCATGCGCGGCCTCGTGATCGAGACGAGCGGGCCCGGCCGGCCGCAGCGGATCGTCGACGGCATCGATCTCGAGCTGCATGCCGGCGAGGTGCTCGGCCTGATCGGGGAGTCGGGCGCCGGCAAGTCGACGATCGGCCTGGCTGCGCTCGGCTATGTCCGACCCGGCTGCCGCTTCGCCGGAGGCTCCGTGCTGTTCGACGGGCAGGACCTGCTCACCCTGCCACCGGAGCGCTGCCGCGCGCTGCGCGGCACCCGTATCGCCTATGTCGCCCAGAGCGCCACCGCCTCCTTCAACCCGGCCCATCGCCTGATCGACCAGGTGGTCGAGACCGCGACGAGGCAGGCCGGCATGGGCCGGCGCCAGGCCGAGCAGGACGCGCGCGAGCTGTTCGCGCGCCTGGCCTTGCCCGATCCCGACCATATCGGCGAGCGTTTCCCGCACGAGCTCTCCGGGGGGCAGCTCCAGCGCGTGATGATCGCGATGGCGATGATCTGCCGGCCGGACCTCATCGTCTTCGACGAGCCGACGACGGCGCTCGACGTGACCACGCAGGTCGAGATCCTCGCCTCGATCCGCAACGTCGTCGAGGCCTTCGGGACGGCCGCGATCTACATCACCCACGATCTTGCGGTGGTGACGCAGCTCGCCCACCGCATCACCGTGCTGCGCCATGGCCGCATCGTCGAGGAAGCCCCGACGCGGGCGATGCTCGCCGCCCCGCGCGAGAGCTACACCCGCTCGCTCTGGGCGGTGCGCCGCATCAGGAAAGCGCCCGAGCCGGATCACGCCGCGCCGCTGCTGGAGCTGGACGGGATCAGCGCCTCCTACGGCTCCGTCCCGGTGCTCAGGGACGTCTCGCTGACGGTCAGGACAGGCGGCACGGTCGCCCTCGTCGGCGAATCCGGCTCCGGCAAGTCGACCCTGGCGCGCGTCGTCGCGGGATTGCTGCCACCCACGGCCGGACAGGTTCTCCTGCAAGGACGTCGCTTGCCGAAGGCCTTGCAGGATCGCTCGCGCGACCAGCTTCGCCGCGTCCAACTCATCCACCAGAGCCCTGATGCGGCGCTCAACCCAAGGCAGAGCATCCGCGAGGCGATCGGCCGGCCATTGCAGCTCCATCACGGCCTCAGGGGCGCCGCACGCGAGGCCCGCCTGCGCGAATTGATGGCGCTGGTCGAGTTGAAGCCCGAATTGCTCGACCGGCTACCCAATGCGCTGTCCGGCGGGCAGAAGCAGCGCGTCTGCATCGCCCGGGCGCTCGCCGCCGGCCCCGAGCTGCTGATCTGCGACGAGGTGACCTCGGCGCTCGACCAGGTCGTCCAGGCCGGCATCCTCGCCATGCTCCAGCGGCTGCAGAAGGAGCTCGGCCTGTCCTGCCTGTTCATCACCCACGACATCGCGACGGTGCGCGCCATTGCCGACGAGGTCGTCGTCATGCGCCAGGGCGCCGTCGTCGAGAGCGGGGCGCGCGACAAGGTGCTCGAGACGCCGTCCGACGACTATACGCGCCTGCTGCTCTCCTGCGTGCCCGATGTCGATCCGGACTGGCTCACCAAGCTCCTGCAGCAGCGCGCCGACGCGAGGGAGATCGACGATGCGGGCTGAAGACATGCCGGCCGGACCCGCGCCGGACCGGATCGCCTCCCTGCGCGCGCATCTGCCGGACAGCCAGGTGCTCGACCGCGATGCGCTCGCCGCGCGCGATCCCGGCTGGGACGCCGGCAATCTGAACGCCCTCGCGCTTGTTCGCCCCGGCTCCGTCGCGGAAGTCATAGGGCTGGTGTCGTGGTGCCGGGCGCATCGCTGCGCTTTCGTGCCGCAAGGCGGGCGGACGGGTCTCGTCGGCGGCTCGATAACCGCGCCGGACCAGCTCATCTGCGATCTCGGCGCACTCGACACAATCGAGGAGATCGATCCCGCCAGCGGCATCGCCGTGGTCCAGGCTGGGGTCACGCTCAGCGCCCTGCAAGAGGCGGCGGCGGCCTTCGGGCTCCATCCTGGCCTCGATCTCGCCGCGCGCGGCTCGGCCACGATCGGCGGACTGATCGCGACCAATGCCGGCGGCATCACCGCCTTCCGCACCGGCGTCATGCGCCACCGCGTGCTCGGCCTGGAAGCCGTGCTCCCCGATGGACGCCTCGTCGACGACATGACGCGCGTCCTGAAGACCAGCGCCGGCTATGATGTGAAGCAGCTGCTGATCGGGGCCGAAGGCACGCTCGGCATCGTCACGCGCGCGGTGATCCGGCTCGATCCCCTGCCGAACGGCCGCGCGACCGCGCTGCTCGGCACCACCGGCGCGGCGCAGGCGCTCGACATCGTCCGGCATTTACGTGGCGGGTCGTCGCCGCTGCTCGCGGCGGAGATCATGTGGTCCGGCTTCGCGGCCGTGACCTGTGCCGCGATTGGCATCGATCCCGCGCAATTGCCGCTGCGCTCGTCCTGCCTGCTCCTGGTCGAGCTCGGCGCTGCGAGCTTCGAGGCTGCCCGCAGCGCTCTCGAAGACGCGCTCGCGGCCCTCGCGGAGACGGAACCTGACCTCGACGGCATCGTCAGCGCCTCGATGGCCCAGTCGGCACAGCTCTGGCGGCTGCGCGAAGACACGGACGTGCTCTATCGGCTGCACCCGCAGGCGCCCTCCTACGACATCTCGCTACCGGCGCGTGCGTTCGACGCGTATGTGGCCCGGCTGCGGCCGGCTCTGAAGGCGATCGGCCCGGCGATCGAGCCCTATCTGTTCGGCCATCTCGCCGACGGCAACCTCCATATCGTCCTGAACCGGGCCGGCCCGCTCCAGCCGGATGTCCAGGCGGCCGTGGAAGCCGCGATCTATGGCGAGTTGCGCGGGCTCGGCGGCTCGTTCTCCGCCGAACATGGCATCGGCAGCAAGCGGATCGCGGCCCTGCAGCGACATGCCGACCCGGTGAAGCTGGCGCTGATGGCTGAGCTCAAGCGGCTGTTCGATCCCGACAACCTCTGCAATCCCGGCAAGGTCGTGGCCTGAACATCGCACCACGCCGGGCGGGCCGGTTCTCACGCAGCCTCCCGGCTCTTGACCGGCGTCGTCGCGATCCAGGCTTCGAGTGCAGCGGCATAGTCGGCGGCGGCCGCTTCGAGCGCTTCCGCGGGAAGCTTGTCGGCTTCGTAGAGGATGAAGGGCTCGCTCCATGGCAGGCCGCAGCGATGGGCGGTGGCGCGCAGCGGCGCCAAGAGGTCGATCATGGCGAACATGTTGCGGCCGCCCGGACGATAGGCGTCGGGCACATTGCCTGCGGTCGCCGCCAGCATGAGCGGCGTGCCTTCCAGCCGCCGGCCCTCGGCCTCGTAGGCGAGGTAGAACATGCGGGTGAGCACCGCGTCCTGCCAGGCCTTCAGCAGGGCCGGCGTGGAGTACCACTGGATCGGGAACTGCAGCACGATCCGGTCGGCGCCGAGCAGCCGGGCAGCCTCGCCCTCGCCGTCGCGGAAAATGTCGATGCCATCGGGATAGAGCGCCTGCATGTCGACGATCTCGACGCCGGGCAGCCCGGCTGCCGCCGCCGACAAGGCGGCGTTGGCCTTGGACTGCGCGAGGTCGCGGTGGAACAGCAGGATGAGGGTCTTGGTCATGGTCGTCTCCCGTTCTGGCGGAAAGACCATGCTCGGCGGCAATAAATTACTCCAATCGATTGATGATCTATTCTATTATCGATACCATGAATTTGCGAGCACTCGACCTCAACCTCCTCGTCGTTCTGGACGCCCTTCTCGACGAGGCCCATGTCAGCCGCGCGGCCGACCGGCTCGGCCTGTCGCAGCCGGCGGCTTCGGCGGCGCTGCAGCGCTGCCGGCATCTGTTCGGCGACGAGCTGCTGGAGCGCGGCCGCGGCACCATGTCCCTGACCGCGAAGGCGCAAGCCCTGCGCGCGCCGCTGAAATCGCTGCTGGCGGGCGTGACCGAGCTCGTCGACCCGTCGGACGTGCCGCTCGCGGAGATCCGGCAGACGCTGCGCATCACCATGGCCGATTATCCGGCCCTGATCGTCATTGCGCCGCTCCAGCAGGAGTTGCAGCAGGTGGCGCCCGGCGTCGATCTGGTGATCCAGCCCTGGCATGGCGCCGATGCCGCACGCGCCGCCCTGGTCGACGGTTCCAGCGACCTTGCCATCTCGGTCTTCCCGCCCGCCGAGGACGATCTCCAGCGCGAGGAGCTGCTGACGGAGCACTACATGGCCGCGATGCGGATCGGCCATCCCGCTGCAGTCGGTTTCGACCTCGAGACCTGGCTGTCCTACCCGCACATCCTGGTCTCGGGGCGCGGCGACACCCGCACGCCGATCGACGCCGAACTCGCCAACCGGGGATTGTCGCGGCGCGTTGGCCTGGTCGTGCCCAATTTCCAGATGGTGCCGGAATTGCTGCGGGGCTCGGACATGATCGCCCTGCTGCCGTCGCGGGTCCTGGCCGAATTCGACGGGCTCGCCTCCTTGCCCCCGCCGCTTTCCGTGCCCGGTTTTGCGCTGCATCTGGCCTGGCACCGGCGCCGCGCGAAGGATGCCGCTCTGCAGTGCGTCGCCGCGATCCTCGTGCGATTGCTGCGCTGAGCCGGGATCTCAACTGCGAAATGGTGGCCGCCTGGACGCCTTGCCCGGCTCCCAATACAACGAGGCCGTCACACCGGCACTGCGCCATGCACCTTGATCTCCTTCAGGACGAGGTTGGTGCGGACATGCGCGATGCCGGGCAGCCTGAACAGGAAGTGATCCAGGAATTCGTTGTAGGCGTCCTTGTCGCGGCAGACGACGTGCAGGTGGTAATCCGCCTCGCCGGTGGTGGCGAAGCACTCCAGCACTTCCGGCCGCTCGGCCACGCGTGAGATGAAGGTCGAGACATGGTCGGCCTCGTGACGTACCAGCCCGACATGAACCATCGCGCTGAAGGCGAGCCCGGCTTTGGCCGGATCGACGATCGCGCGATAGCTCGCGATCACGCCGGCCTCCTCCAGCGCCCGCACCCGCCGCCAGCAGGCGGAAGCGGACATGCCGGCACGCTCGGCCAGATCCTGGTTCGAGATGCGGGCGTCGCCCTGCAGAAGGGCGACCAGCCTGCGGTCCTGCTCGGTGAGCTGCATCGATCCGCCGTGGAAGGACTATCCACTCTTGGAATGATTATTGGTCAAACCGACCGAAACGGCAACGCTACCCGGCAAACGAGACAAATCTTTCCGCGGCACCCGGCTTAGACTCACCGCAAGAATTTGCCGGGAGGTCCACGCCATGAACGCCATCTCGCCGATCGGGCCGCTCGCCGATTATGCGCTGGGCGATCGCTACATCCGCCCCACCGGCCGCGTCTTCCTGACCGGCACGCAGGCGCTGGTGCGCATCGCGCTCGACCAGGCCCGGCGCGACCGCGCTGCCGGTCTCGACACGGCGGGCTTCATCTCCGGCTATCGCGGTTCCCCGCTCGGCGGCGTCGACCTCGAACTCTGGCGCTCCAGCGATCTCCTGAAGCAGTACGGCATCGAATTCCTGCCGGCCGTCAACGAGGACCTGGCCGCCACCGCCGTACTCGGCTCGCAGCAGGTCGAGACCAATCCGGACCGGACGGTGCAGGGCGTCTTCGGCCTCTGGTACGGCAAGGGCCCGGGCGTCGATCGCGCCGGCGACGCGCTGAAGCATGGCAACGCCTATGGCTCGTCGCCGCATGGCGGCGTGCTGGTCGTCGCCGGCGACGATCATGGCTGCGTCTCGTCGTCGATGCCGCATCAGTCCGACGTCGCCTTCATGGCCTGGTTCATGCCGACGCTGAACCCGGCCTCGATCGGCGAATACCTCGCCTTCGGCGAGTACGGCTACGCGCTGTCGCGCTATTCCGGCATGTGGGTCGGCTTCAAGGCGATCTCGGAGACGGTCGAGAGCGGCCAGTCGGTCGAATTGCCGGCGCCGCGCCAGTTCAACGCGCCGAACTACACGCCGCCGGCCACCGGGCTGCACTACCGCTGGCCGGATCTGCCGGGCCCGCAGATCGAGGAGCGGATGGAGGCCAAGAAGATGGCCGTCTTCGCCTTCGCCGAGGCCAATCCGATCGACCGGCGCATCTACGACATCCCCGACGCCTCTTTCGGCATCGTCACCACTGGCAAGGCGCATCTCGACCTGATGGAGGCGCTGCGCCTGCTCGGCCTGGACGAAGCAGCCTGCCGCAGCCATGGCATCGACATCTACAAGGTCGGCATGGTCTGGCCGCTGGCGCGCCGGGCCGCGCTGGAATTCGTGCGCGGCAAGGCGGAGATACTCGTCGTCGAGGAAAAGCGCGGCATCGTCGAGAGCCAGCTCAAGGAGTATTTCTATGATTATCCCGGGCATAAGCCGCATTCCATGGTCGGCAAGCGCGACGAGGACGGCCATCGCCTGATCTCGTGGATCGGCGAGCTCTCGCCGCGCCTGCTCGCGCCGATCGTGGCGAAACGGCTCGACGCGCTGTTTCCGGATCTGCGCCTTGCCGAGCGCGCCGCGGCGCTCGCCCCTGAGGCGAGCCGGCTGATCCAGGTGCCTGGCGCAACGCGGACGCCGTATTTCTGCTCCGGCTGCCCGCACAACTCTTCGACCAAGGTGCCGGAGGACTCGAAGGCGCTGGCCGGGATCGGCTGCCATTTCATGGCGAGCTGGATGGATCGCGAGACCAGCTCGCTGATCCAGATGGGCGGCGAAGGCGTGAACTGGGCGGCATCCTCGCTGTTCACCGGCAAGGGCCACATCTTCCAGAATCTCGGCGAAGGCACCTATTACCATTCCGGCTCGATGGCGATCCGCCAGGCGATCGCGGCGAAAGCCAACATCACCTACAAGATCCTGTTCAACGACGCCGTCGCCATGACCGGCGGACAGCCGGTGGACGGGCCGATCAGCGTGCACGCCATCGCGCAGGAGGTGCGCGCCGAGGGCGTCGAGCGGATCGCGCTGGTCTCCGACCAGCCCGAAAAATTCGCGCCTGCGGGCCTGCCGCATGGCGTGACGATCCATCACCGCCGTGATCTGGACGCAGCCCAGCGCGAATTGCGCGAGATCAAGGGCGTCTCGGTGCTGATCTATGAGCAGGCTTGCGCCACCGAGAAGCGCCGCCGGCGCAAGCGCGGCACAATGGAAGACCCGCAGCGCTTCGCCGTCATCAACGACCTCGTCTGCGAGGGCTGCGGCGACTGCTCGGTGGCCTCGAACTGCCTCAGCATCGAACCGAAGGAGACCCCGTTCGGCCGCAAGCGGCAGATCAATCTCTCCAACTGCAACAAGGACTTTTCCTGCCTCGACGGCTTCTGCCCTAGCTTCGTGACGGTCGAAGGCGCCACTCGCCGCAAGCGGCAGGCGAGCGCGGACGACTTCGCCGGGCGGGCGGCGGCGTTGCCTGAGCCAGTCCTGCCGACGCTCGACAACCCCTATGACCTGCTCGTCACCGGCGTCGGCGGCACCGGCGTCGTCACGGTCGGTGCGCTGATCGCGATGGCGGCCCATCTCGAAGGCAAAGGCAGCTCGGTGCTCGACTTCACCGGCTTCGCCCAGAAGTTCGGACCGGTGCTCTCCTTCATGCGGATCGCGGCGACGCCCGAGGCGATCAACCAGGTCCGCATCGACGCTGGCGCGGCCGATGCGCTGATCGGCTGCGATATCGTCGTGTCGTCCTCGCCCAAGGCCTCGGCGACCTATCGCTCCGGCATGCGCGCAGTCATCAACCTGGCGGAGATGCCGACCGGCGACATCGTGCGCCACCGCGACGCCGACCTCGCGACACGCCGCCGGCTGAAGACGATCGAGCAGGTGGCGGGCGCCGGGAACGTCCGCGCCATCGATGCCAATGCCCTCGCCGAGACGCTGTTCGGCGACGCCGTCTTCGCCAACATCGTCATGCTCGGCCATGCCTGGCAGCAGGGGCTGATTCCGGTCGGACTCGACGCCCTGCACCGCGCCATCGACCTCAACGGGGTCGCGGTTGAGCGCAATCGGCAGGCCTTTGCCGCAGGGCAGCTCGCGGCCGCTGACCCGCCGGCCTTCGCGCCGGCACCTGTCGCCTTCGAGACGGAAAGTCTGGACGCGGTGATCGCCCGCCGCGAGCGCTTCCTCGCCGACTACCAGGACGAGGCCTGGGCGCGGCGCTACCGGGCTGGTGTCGACAAAATCCGCACTGCCGAGCGGCCGCTGGGCAGCGAAGCGCTGACGCTGGCCGTCGCCCGCTCGCTGTTCAAGCTGATGTCCTACAAGGACGAGTACGAGGTGGCGCGGCTGCACATGCAGACCGGCTTCCTCGACGAGCTGAAACATCGCTTCGAGGGCGACTTCACGGTGAACTACCATTTCGCCCCGCCCTTCCTCGGGGGCGAGAAGGATGCGCGCGGGCGGCCGCTGAAGCGCCGCTTCGGCCAGTGGATCCAGGCGCCGCTGCGGCTGCTGGCCCGCCTCAAGGGCCTGCGCGGCACCGCCTTCGACCCGTTCGGCTACACGGCGGAGCGCAAGATGGAGCGCGCGCTGATCGGCTGGTACGAGGCGCTGATCGACGAGATGCTGACATGGCTGCCGGCTCGGGGACCGGACGCCCTGGCGGCGATCGCCGCCCTGCCGATGGACATTCGCGGCTACGGCCCGGTCAAGGATGCCGCCGTGGCACGGGTCAAGGCCGCGGTGGAGCAGAAGCTGAGCGAGCTTTCGACGGCAGCGACAAAGGAAGCCGCCTGACGGAACTCCGCCGCGGGGTAACCTTACGGCACCTCGCCCTCGAAGCGCACGCCGAGCGAGCCGAGCGCGCGCCAGTAGTCCGGATAGGTCTTCGCCACGCAACCGGGATCGAGGATGGTGACGCCGCCGATCTTGAGGCCCGCAAGCGCGAAGCTCATGGCGATGCGGTGGTCGGCGAAGGTGTCGATCTCGGCGGACAGCGTCTGGCCGGCGAGCGCCGGATCGGAGGCCACCAGCAGGTCGTCGCCCTCTTCGACACCGAGCCCGGCGCGAATGCGCGACAGGCCCTGCGCCAGCGCGGCGACGCGGTCGCATTCCTTGACGCGCAGATTGGCGATGCCGGTGAAACGCACCGGCGTCCGGTTGAAGGCGGCGAGCACGGCGAGCGTCGGCACCGCATCCTGCATCTGCGAGCCGTCGATCTGCGCCGGCAGGTTCGGGAAGGCGGCGATCAGCTCATGCGCCATGGCGTCGGGCTGGGTGAAGGCTTCGGCCGGCACGCCGAGATCGATGGCGCCGCCCGTCAGCACCTCAGCCGCCCAGAGATAGGTCGCGGCCGAGGCGTCCGGCTCGATCAGGTAGTCGGTCGCGACATAGCCGGTCGGCGCGATCCGCCAGCCGCCGCTCTCCGGCTCGGAGACCTGCGCGCCGAAGGCCCGCATCGTCGCCAAGGTCAGGTCGACATAGCCGCGCGCGCCGATCTCCTGGCCGGTCAGCACGACGTCGACCGGATTGCGGGCGCAGGCGCCGGCCATCAGCAGCGCCGAGACGTACTGGCTGGAAAGCCCGCCATCGACCTCGACCAGCCCGCCCTCGAAACCGCCCTGCCCCTGGATGGTGACCGGCGGGCAGCCGCTCGGCGCGGTGATCGCGACGCCCAGCCGGGTGAGCGCCTGGACCAGCGGCAGGATCGGCCGCTTGCGCATATGCTCGTCACCGTCGACCACGACCGTGCCGTCGACCAGCGCCGCCGCCGCCGTCAGGAAGCGGGTCGCCGTGCCGGCATTGCCGAGGAAGAGCGGCTTGGCCGGCGCCCGCAGCTTGCCGTCGCTGGTGACGATGAAGCTGGTCGCGTCAGGCTCATCGATCGCGACGCCCATGTCGCGCAACGCCTGCGCCATATAGCGGGTGTCGTCGCTCTTCAGCGCGCCGCTGAGCCGGCTGGTGCCCCTGGCCAGAGCCGCGACCAGCAGGGCGCGATTGGTGATCGATTTCGAGCCGGGCGGCATCACCCGGCCGGTCAGCGCCGCCGTCGTCGGCAGGATGGTGAGTTTGCTCGGGGCGGAATGGGTCATGGCAGGCTCGCGGCTCGGTCGCGAGGGTCTTAGACCGTGTGGCCGGCGAGCGGAAGCGGGGCGTGCCAACAGCAGCTACCCGCCAATAAGCGAGCACTTCCTCAGCCCTCATCCTGAGGAGCCGCGCAGCGGCGTCTCGAAGGATGCTCCAGCCGGTTCCGGAGCCTCCTGGAGCATCCTTCGAGACGCGATCTGCGATCGCTCCTCAGGATGAGGGCTGAGGGGTGAAGGTTCTGCAGCTACCCCTTCGCCAGTCCGAACCCGCCGACCGGCTGCGTCACGACATGGCTGTCGAAGCCGGCGATGATCGGCCTGGCCTTGGCGATCGCCGCCTGCACGGCCGGCAGAGCGAGCGAGGCCTTGTGGCTCTCTTCCTTGTCCCAGACCTCGGTCACCCAGATCGCATCGGCATCGTCGGGGTCGCGGGCGACGATGTAGCTCAGGCAGCCCGGCATTTCGCCGCTGCTCTCGAGGATGTAGCCGATCAGCGCCTCGCGCTCGCCGGGCTTGGCCCGCATCTTCCCGATCAATCCGTACATGGCAGGACCTTTCCTCAATTCGGCCGGCACCCTGCTCTCGGGCCACGCCCGACGCAATCAGCCGCCCTGACCGGACCTGTCAGCAGGCAGCGTGCCCAGCGCCCGCAAGGCCTTCAGCGTCTCGCGCAGGCCGCGATGCAGCGGCTTGTCCTTGCGCAGCACGAGGCCGAGCGTGCGATGTACGCGCGGCGACAGGGGCCGAACGATCAGCCCCTCGCTTTCGTCGCGCACCGCCATGCTCGGCAGGATGGCGCAACCGAGGCCGGCGCCGACCAGCCGCTTGATCGCTTCGACGCTGCCGAGCGACATCACCGGCTTCAGCGTCACGCCGGCGCGGGCGAACCATTCATCGGCGATGCGCCGGGTGATGCCGCCCGGCTCGAACAACAGCACCGGCAGGCGCGCCAGGGCCTCCGGCGTCAATCGCGGCGGCAATTCCATGCCCGGCGGGGCGATCACGACGAATGCGTCGTCGAGCAACGGCGTGACCTGCAGGCTGCGGCCGGCAGCAGGGAGCGAGACCAGGCCGATATCGATCTGATTGTCCTCGATCGCCTTGACGATGTCCGCGCTGTTGCCGGTGCTGACGGTGATCTCCAGCGTCGGATGGCGCTGGCGCAATTCGCGCAGCACCGGCGGCAACAGGAAGATGCAGGCGGTGGCGCCGGTGCCGATGCGCACGCGGCCCATCGCCCCGGTCGCATGGCGCGCCATCGCCTCCTGCGCCGCCGCGACCGCCGCCGCGATCCGGCCGGCATGGTCGAGCAGTTCGGTGCCCGCTGCCGTCGGCTGCGCCCGGCGCCCGACCCGCTCGATCAGCACCGTGCCGAGCCGGCGTTCGAGCTCGCGGATCTGCAGGCTGACCGCCGGCTGGCTCAGGCCGAGCCTCTCGGCCGCCGCCGAGAAACTGCCGAGCGCGATCACCTGGCGGAAGCTGTCGAGCTGGTCGAGGCGAAGATCGCGCATCCCAAAGAATTTCTCATGCTCTGCATAACTTCGAGAAGCTTCATTTATGAGGCGGCAAAGCGCAAGCTGCCTTTGCGGTTCGGGAAGAACTGGGCGCGGCAGGATGCGAGTGCGTGTCCAGATCCAGTTCCTTCGGACCTCATCCTGAGGAGCCGCGTAGCGGCGTCTCAAAGGATGCGTCAGATATCTCCGGAGTCCTCTGGAGCATCCTTCGAGACGCAGCCTCCGGCTGCTCCTCAGGATGAGGACTGAGCGAAACGCAAGGTCACGCCGATCTCGGCGTGATGCGAGGGGAAGCGCTGAGCAGGCGCCCCGACAGGATGGAAAGGCGGCCCGGCCGGGCCGGAACGATTGGAATGACGACTTCTGAACCTGCCGGCACCACGGCATCGCCCATCCTGGTCCGCGATGCGCGGGAGGCGGACATGCCCGCGATCCAGGCGATCTACACCCACCATGTCCTGCATGGCCTCGCCAGCTTCGAGGAGACGCCGCCGAACGTCCAGGAGATGCTGGCGCGCCGGCAGGCGGTGCTCGGGCTCGGCCTGCCCTATCTCGCCGCCGAGCTCGATGGCCGGGTCGTCGGCTACAGCTATGCGACCTCCTATCGTCCTCGCCCGGCCTATCGCCATACCGTCGAGGATTCGATCTATGTCGCCGACGGGCTCGGCGGCCGGAAGATCGGCTCGACCTTGCTCGGCGCGCTGATCGCCCGCTGCGAGGCCGGGCCCTGGCGCCAGATGCTCGCCAATATCGGCGACAGCGGCAATGCCGGCTCGATCGCCCTGCATCGCCGCTTCGGCTTCGAGCCGGTCGGCACCTTGCGCTCGACCGGCTTCAAGTTCGGCCGTTGGGTCGACACGGTGCTGATGCAGCGCAGCCTCGGGCCGGGGGACCAGACGCTGCCCACTCTGACCAAATGACGTATTTCACAAAGTTCGTGTCATCCCGGACGCAGCGAAGCGGAGATCCGGGATCCATTCCTGAGCCTATCCGAAAGAGGTTCCGGCATGGGTCCCGGGTCTCCCTCCGGTCGCCCGGGACGACTCGCGTCGGAATTGAATGTCGTCGCGGATTGCTGTCGATGTGTCCCGAATGATCTCTCGCAGCACCGTCTTCTGCCTCGGGCTAGCGCAGCTCATCTCCTGGGGCGTCTCCTATTATCTGGTCGGCGCCTTCGGCGAGCTGATCGGCAACGAGCTCGGCTGGTCGCAGGCGATCATCCATGGCGGGCTCTCGGCCGGGCTCCTGGTGATGGGGCTGACCTCGGGCGCGGTCGGCCGCCTGATCGATCGCCATGGCGGCCGCAGCGCGATGTGCCTGGGATCGCTGCTCACCGCTGCCGGCTGCCTCGGCCTCGCCTTCGCCCATACGATCGCCGCCTATTACGCCGCCTGGCTCTGCCTCGGCCTCGCCATGCGGCTGACCCTCTACGACGCCGCCTTCGCCGCCCTCGCCCGCATCGGCGGCAGCGCCGCGCGCCGGCCGATTGCCCAGATCACCCTGCTCGGCGGCCTCGCCTCGACCGTGTTCTGGCCACTCGGCCATGCCCTCGCCGAGCAGTTCGGCTGGCGCGACGCGCTGATCGCCTATGCCGGCTTCGCGCTGCTCACCTTGCCGCTGCATCTGACGCTGCCGACCGTCTCGGCGCGGCCTTTGTCCGACGCGGCTGCCGCGAAGCCCGTCGTCACGCTCAGCCCGGCCGACACCCGTTTCGCCGGCCTGCTCTATGCCCTGATCGTCACCTTCGCCGGCGTGCTCAATGCCGGCATGTCCGCCCATATGATCGGCATCCTCGCCGGGCTCGGCCTGCCGGCAGCGGCCGCGGTCTGGATCGGCGCGACCCGCGGCATCGGCCAGTCGCTGGCGCGGCTCGGCGAGGTGCTGTTCGGCGCGAAGACCAGCCCGTTCGACCTCAACCTCGTCGCCTGCCTGGTGCTGCCGCTCTGCTTCGTCATCGGCCTCGCCGGCGGGGCGAGCGCCATCGCGGCGCTCGCCTTCGCCTTCTGCTATGGCGCCGGCAACGGCGTGCTGACGATCACACGCGGCACGCTGCCGCTGATGCTGTTCGATCCAAAAAGCTATGGTGCCTATGTCGGCCGCCTTCTGGCGCCGGGCTTCTTCCTGTCGGCCGCCGCGCCGCTCGCCTATGCCCTGCTGATCGAGCACTATGGCGCATCGGCGGCGCTGCTCCTGTCCGGCACGCTGGCGCTCGCCATGCTGGTAGCCGCGGTCCTGCTCGGGCGCCGCTTCCGCAGCCTGCCACGCTCCTGACAATCGCTGTCAGCACACCCCACAAGAACAATGCGGCAACATCCGCGGCTGCGTGCTACTCATGCCCGCCTCTCGCCCGGCTGCACTGGCATGAGCCGGCGATTGCCCTATCTCTACGGCTGACCCCGAACCGGACACCGCAATGGCCCGCAAGACCACGCTCGCCGAACAGGCTGCGACGCTGGAAGACATGTTCGACCGCAAATCCGCACAGGATTCGGCGGCCGATCGGAATGCCCGCGTCATCTCCGTACGCGGCGCGCGCGAGCACAATCTCAAGAATGTCGACCTCGCGATTCCGCGCGACAAGCTGGTGGTCTTCACCGGGCTTTCCGGCTCCGGAAAATCCTCGCTCGCCTTCGACACGATCTATGCGGAGGGCCAGCGCCGCTATGTCGAGTCGCTCTCGGCCTATGCCCGCCAGTTCCTCGAGATGATGCAGAAGCCCGATGTCGACCAGATCGACGGGCTCTCGCCGGCGATCTCGATCGAGCAGAAGACGACCTCGAAGAACCCGCGCTCGACCGTCGGCACCGTCACCGAGATCCACGACTATATGCGCCTGCTCTGGGCGCGCGCCGGCATCCCCTATTCGCCGGCGACCGGGCTGCCGATCGAAAGCCAGACCGTGCAGCAGATGGTCGACCGGCTGGTCGAGCTGCCGGAGAAGACGCGCGGCTACCTGCTCGCGCCGGTGGTGCGCGGCCGCAAGGGCGAGTTCCGCAAGGAGATGGCCGACTGGCTGAAGCGCGGCTTCCAGCGCGTCAAGGTCAATGGCGAGTTCTACGAGATCCCGGACGCGCCGGCGCTCGACAAGAAGTTCAAGCACGACATCGACGTGGTGGTCGACCGCATCGTGATCCGCCCCGATCTCGGCGCGCGCCTCGCCGACTCGCTGGAGCAGGCGCTCGACCTCGCCGACGGCATCGCCGTCTTCGAATATGCCGACGAGAAGGAGGAGAACGGCGAAGCCCGCCGCGTCACCTTCTCCTCGAAATTCGCGTGCCCGGTCTCCGGCTTCACCATCCCCGAGATCGAGCCGCGGCTGTTCTCGTTCAACAACCCGTTCGGCGCCTGCCCGGCCTGCGACGGCCTCGGCCACGAGATGCGGATCGATCCGGAGATGATCGTCCCGGATCATTCGCTCAGCTTGAAGAAGGGCGCGATCGCGCCCTGGGCCAAGTCGACCTCGCCCTATTATGGCCAGACGCTCGATGCGCTCGCCAAGCATTTCGGCTTCTCGACGACCAAGCCCTGGAGCGAGCTGCCGCAGAGCGCCCGCGACGCCATCCTGTTCGGCACCGGCACGGAAGCTGTGCGCATGGCCTACAATGACGGCCTGCGCGCCTATGAGGTGAAGAAGCCCTTCGAGGGCGTGATCACCAATATGGAGCGGCGCTGGAAGGAGACCGAGAGCGACTGGGCCCGCGAGGAGATCGGCCGCTTCATGTCGGAGACGCCCTGCGCCGCCTGCAACGGCTTCCGCCTCAAGCCCGAGGCGCTGGCGGTCAAGATCGACATGCGCCATATCGGCGAGATCTCGCAGCTCTCGGTCAAGGACGCGCTCGCCTGGGTCAGCGCCCTGCCCTCGCGCCTGTCGGCGAAGCAGAACGAGATCGCCCCGCGCATCCTCAAGGAGATCCGCGACCGGCTGACCTTCCTGTTGGATGTCGGCCTCGAATACCTGACGCTGGCGCGCGGCTCGCGCACGCTCTCGGGCGGCGAGAGCCAGCGCATCCGCCTCGCCAGCCAGATCGGCTCCGGCCTCACCGGCGTGCTCTATGTGCTGGACGAGCCCTCGATCGGCCTGCACCAGCGCGACAATGAGCGCCTGCTCGGCACGCTGCGCCGCCTGCGCGACCTCGGCAACACCGTGATCGTGGTCGAGCATGACGAGGACGCGATCCTGACCGCCGACTATGTCGTCGATGTCGGCCCCGGCGCCGGCATCCATGGCGGCGAGATCGTCTCGAAGGGCACGCCGCAGGACATCCTCAGCGACCCGAACTCGCTCACCGGCAAATACCTCACCGGCGAGATGAGCGTGCCGGTGCCGGCCAAGCGCCGCAAGCCGCAGAAGGGCCGGAGCCTCAGAATCGTCGGCGCCCGCGGCAACAACCTCAAGGACGTCACGGTCGACATCCCGCTCGGCCTGTTCACCTGCATCACCGGCGTGTCGGGCGGCGGCAAGTCGACGCTGATCATCGACACGCTCTACAAGGCGATCGCGCGCAAGCTCAACGGCGCGATCGAGCACCCTGCTCCGCATGAGCGCATCGAGGGCATGGAGCATCTCGACAAGGTCATCGACATCGACCAGTCGCCGATCGGACGCACGCCGCGCAGTAACCCGGCGACCTATACCGGCGCCTTCACGCCGATCCGCGAATGGTTCGCCGGCCTGCCCGAGGCCAAGGCGCGCGGCTACCAGGCCGGCCGCTTCTCGTTCAACGTCAAAGGGGGCCGCTGCGAGGCCTGCCAGGGCGACGGTGTCATCAAGATCGAGATGCACTTCCTGCCCGATGTCTACGTCACCTGCGACGTCTGCAAAGGGAAACGCTACGACCGTGAAACCCTTGAAGTGAAATACCGCGACCGCTCGATCGCCGACGTGCTCGACATGACGGTCGAGGAGGCCAAGGACCTGTTCAAGGCCGTGCCCTCGATCCGCGACAAGATGGTGACGCTCGCCCGCGTCGGGCTCGACTATGTCAAGGTCGGCCAGCAGGCGACGACGCTCTCGGGCGGCGAGGCGCAGCGCGTCAAGCTCTCCAAGGAGCTCTCCAAGCGCGCCACCGGCCGCACCCTCTACATCCTCGACGAGCCGACCACCGGCCTGCATTTCCACGACGTCGCCAAGCTGATGGAGGTGCTGCACGAACTGGTCGAGCAGGGCAATTCCGTGGTGGTGATCGAGCACAATCTCGAAGTGATCAAGACCGCCGACTGGATCATCGACATGGGCCCCGAAGGCGGCGACGGCGGCGGCGAGGTCGTGGCGCAAGGCACGCCGGAAGATGTGGTGCGGATCGGCAAGGGCCACACCGCGCGCTTCCTCAAGGAGGTGCTGGAGCGGCGGCCATTGAAGGGCAAGGGGGCTAGGCAAGCGGCGGAGTGAATGTGAGAAGAACGCCATTTCGAAGTAGGCAGCGTCCTCAACGGCCATTTGCCTCATTAGAAGCTTAGCAAATGGCCGTTGTGCAGATGAACTCAGTCGGCACCAAAGGCTTTAAAGAGCCCGGCCCACCGATCTAGCGTGTCTGATCCAATTTTCCCCGGCCCTGCTGCAAGCGTTCGCTTCTTGACCTCTCGTGCGAGGTCAACCTTCCACCCTTCAGAAAGGCCGATTTTCTGAGAAGCCGCCCATACCTCTATTTGGGGAACGATCGGCTTAGTTTTGTCGACGATGTCTGAGAATGGTGTGTCGGAACGCCGCTCCCAACGATCTACTACATCAGCGAAAAAAGCTGCTGGAAATAGATCCTCAATTTCCGAGCCTTTCACCTCCGTGTAATCGTCCGTGGAAAGAATTCGGTTTTTGGCTTCCTGGTAAAGGCCATTCTTCATATCAAGCGCCATCTTCTGACCAGCAGGATCGCCATCTAGAAGCATGATAGGAAGAATTTCATCCCGGCCAGTCAGAATGCTAGCGACCACTTTTGCATTTTTGGCGCCATGAGAGGGGGGAAACACAATCTCGCGCTTGGGTGAAATACGGTTCGCAGCGATCAGAACGGTTTTGATCGTCGCAAGATAATGCTGATCGGATGGCCCTTCGACAATAACCGGATGGCAACCCAACAAAAGACTTTCAGCAACATTCATATTGAGTGCAGAGTAAATTGCATATGTCGCGCCGGATTTTCTAGGATCCTCTGATCCGCGCCTCAAATCCGGCGAAGCCTTTGTTGAACCGTCCTCGCTGACGTACACTTTCCGCACTCGGTCGAGCATGTCAGCGTCAACCAGAAACGGTGAATGCGTTGTATAAATTAGGCCTCGTGGACAAAGGGTAGCCAGAGTTTGACTGCGGCGATGGCGACGAATCCGAGGTAAGATTCCTTGCTCTTGTCGTAGCGTGTGGCGATGCGCCGCCAGTTCTTGAGCTTGCTGAACAGTC
>Ga0209127_100072_pt1 | contig 88988 bp, 94 predicted proteins | sample LakSupMetagenome_FD_187469 | JGI IMG/M metagenome (GOLD analysis project Ga0209127, IMG submission 187469) | Freshwater microbial communities from Lake Superior, Canada - Sta WM archaea (SPAdes) (version 2) | ecosystem: Environmental > Aquatic > Freshwater > Lake | place: Lake Superior, Canada... | reverse complement strand
CCGAGGTCACGGGAGAGGGCTCCGCCGAACTCCAGGACGACGGCACCATCGAGATCGAGCTCACCTACCACGACGGTGACGACACGATCCTCAAAGCCGTCCGCGAACCGACTTCTTCAACAGCCTGCTAGGCATCTGCGTCTTCGGCCGCCTTCGCCGCATCGCGGTTCTTCTCGACCCGGCGCACCGAGAACACCGAAAGCTCGTAGAGCAGCAGCATCGGCACCGCGAGCATCAGCTGCGAGATCACGTCGGGCGGGGTCAGCACCGCCGCGATGACGAAGACGAAGACGATCGCGTAGCGGCGCTTGTCCTTCAGGAACTGCGAATCGATGATTCCCGCCTGGCCGAGCAGGGTCAGGATCACCGGCAGCTGGAAGGAGATGCCGAAGGCGAAGATCAGCGTCATGATCAGCGACAGGTATTCGCTGACTTTGGGCAGCAAAGCGATGCCGGCCTGCCCCTCGCTCGCCGCCTGCTGCATGCCGATCGAGAACTTCATCAGCACCGGCATGGCGAAGAAGAACACCAGCATCGCGCCGAGCAGGAAGAAGACCGGCGTCGCCGCCAGATAGGGCGCAAAGGCCTGCCGCTCATTCTTGTAGAGGCCGGGCGCGACGAATTTGTAGATCTGCGTCGCGATCACCGGGAAGGCGAAGAAGCCGGCGCCGAAGGCCGCGACCTTGATGTGGGTGAAGAGCAGCTCGAGCGGGCCGGTATAGATCAGCTGCGCATTGGCGCTCGATCCCGCTGCCCAGACATAGGGCAGCACGAGCGTGTTGTAGATCTGCGTCGAGAAGGCGAAGCAGATGAAGAACATGACCAGGAACGCGATGAGCGACTTGATCAGCCGCGAGCGCAGTTCGATCAGATGGTCGATCAGCGGCGCGCGCGACGCTTCGATCTCGTCCTCGCCTTCGCGCCTCGCCTGGGCGTTCGTCTCGACGACGCTCATGCCGTCTCTCCGCCCTCGGCCTCGGCGGCCTTGGCTTTGCGCTTGCGGGCGGGCTTGGCCGGCGGCTCTTCAGCCGCGACCTCGGCCGGCACGGCCGGCTCCTCGGTCACGACCGTCTTGCGGCGGCGCTTCGGCTTTTCGTCCGGTGCAGGTTCGGCGACGGGCGCCGGCTCGATGCTGACGGGCGCCGGCAACTCAGGAGCCGGCAGCGCGGCGAGCGTCGCCTCGGCCTCCTTCATCGCCTTGTCGTCGGCCGCGGCCGGCTTCGAGGCGTCGGCGGCGCCGAAATCCTTCATCGGCTCGATCGGATCGAAATTGGTCGAGGCCTGGATCGAGTTGCCGATATCGTCGACCTGCTTCTTCAGGTCGTGCAGCTCGGCCTCGCGCATCGCGTCGTTGAACTGGCCCTGGAACTCGGCGGCCATGCGCCGGATCTTGCCGATCGCCTGCCCGGCCGTGCGCAATGCGCCGGGCAGTTCCTTGGGGCCGATCACGACGAGCGCGACGCCCCCGATCAGCAGCATTTCGCTCCAGGCGATGTCGAACATCGACGGCCGGTCCTCTGGAAATCTTGTAGGGCGCGGGAAGGCGCCGGAGTCGAAACCGATCAGGAATCACCTGATCGGCAGGTCCGCTCCTACGAGATCAGGCCTTGGTCTCGGCCTTGGCCGGCTGCGGGCTCGCGGTCTGGGCCGTCTGGTCGATCACCTTGGGATCGGCCGGCTGCTGGGCCGGCGGCGGAGGGGTATCGTCCTCGGCCATGCCCTTCTTGAACGACTTGATGCCCTTGGCGACATCGCCCATCAGTTCGGACACCTTGCCGCGGCCGAACAGCAGCATGACGATGACGCCGACGACGATCCAGTGCCAGATGCTGACGCCACCCATGGCGGTACTCCTCCGAATTTGAACGCGCGGCCCGACTTGTTTCGAGGGGCCAGATGCTTGTGCCGGAAACTAGGTGTCCCCTACAGGGAACACAAGGACTTCGTCCATCGCAATGTCGATGCCGACATCCTCGCCCTCGGCGACCGAACCGCGCAACGGCAGCCGCGCCACCAGGGGCTTGTCGAGACCATCGACCGCAAGCTCGACATGGTCGACCTCGCCGAGGAAGCGCCGCGTCACCACCCGCGCCTGCAGGCAGAAGCCCTTTGGCACCAGCCGGATCGCCTGCGGACGGACACCGACGACTGCCGGCACGCCATCCGCCAGACCGGGCGCCGGAAACCGCCCGAGCGGGGTATCCACGGCGCCATCCCGCCCAATGGCCTCGATCTCCGTAAGATCGCAGAAAAATCGGGCGGCAAAGAGGCTGGCGGGCCGGCGATAGAGTTCTTCGGCGGTGCCGCTCTGGACGATCCGCCCCTGCTGCATCAGCACGATCCGGTCGGCGACGCGCATGGCGTCCTCGGGATCGTGGGTGACGATGATCGAGGTCGCGCCGATCTCCTGCAGCAGCGCCATGGTCTCGTCACGCACGGCATCGCGCAGGCGCCGGTCGAGATTGGAGAAGGGCTCGTCCATCAGGAGCACGCCCGGGCGCGGGGCGACGGCCCGCGCCAGCGCCACGCGCTGCTGTTCGCCGCCCGACAGCATGTGCGGATAGGCCTCGGCCAGGTCGGCGAGGCCGACGCGGGCGATGGCGCGCAGGGCCGTGGCATCGGCCTCGGCATTGCCGTAGCCCCGCAGGCCGAAGCGGACGTTCTCGCGCACGCTGAGATGCGGAAAGAGCGCGTAATCCTGGAAGACGAGGCCGACCCCCCTCGCCTCCGGTTCGACGAAGTGAGCGGGCGAAGAAACGTCCCGCCCTTCGAGCAGAACACGCCCCGAACTCGGCCGCTCGACCCCGGCGGCGAGCCTGAGCAGCGTCGTCTTGCCGCAGCCGGAATGGCCGAGCAGGGCGACGATCTCGCCCGGCGCGACGCTGAGCGAGACATTGTCCAGCGCCGTCACCGCGCCGAATCGCTGGGTGACGCCGTCGAAGCCGAGCGCCATCGGGATCGCGGCGCCGGCCGTGCCGCGCCGTCCCCACCCCAACCAGCGCATCTTGCTTTCGGTCCGAGCCAAGTCGTTCTCCTGCCGGCCCGCCGGGCGCGATCGCCTGCGCTGTGCTAGCTGGCGTCGCCGTCGTCAAGCGGCGTGAACAGGTCGCCGAGCGGGTCCTCGTCGTCGCGCAAGGACGGATCGTCGTCCGGAACCGGCACGGTGAGGTCCTTGGCGAGGCGCCCCTCGATGAAGCCGGCGCCTTTCAGTTCCTCCAGCCCCGGCAGGTCGTCGATCTGGTCGAGCCCGAAATGGTCGAGGAAGCCCGGCGTGGTGCCGAAGGTCACCGGCCGCCCCGGCGAACGCCGCCGGCCGCGCAGCCGCACCCAGCCGGCTTCGAGCAGGATGTCGAGCGTACCCTTGGCGGTGGCGACGCCGCGGATCTCCTCGATCTCGGCCCGTGTCACCGGCTGGTGGTAGGCGATGATGGCGAGCGTCTCCAGCGCGGCGCGCGAGAGCTTGCGGGGCGGCTCGGCCTCGGGCGCGAGCAGATAGGCGAGATCGGGCGCAGTGCGGAAAGCATAGCCGCCGGCGACGCGATGCAGCGTCACCCCGCGCAGCGCGTAGGTCTGCTGCAGCTCGGCGATCACCCGCTCGATCGGCACATTGGCCGGTACCGACTTCGCCAGCTCCTCGGCCGGGAGCGGCTGCACCGAGGCGAACAGCAGCGCCTCGACGATGCGGCAGGCGCGCGCCAGCGCCTCGTCGGCGTCCCAGTCTTCCTCGTCCTCGCGTTCGGCTTCAGCCGCGGCCATGGCGCCTCACAGGCCGAGCGTCGGTGGCCGCGCCGAGCGGCGGCGGACATAGAGCGGCGAGAAGGCGCCGTCCTGGCGCAGATCGAGCAGGCCCTCGCGCACCATTTCCAGCATGGCCGAGAGCGAGGAGGCCCGCACCGTTGCGGTCATGGTCTCGGCCGGCAGGCCATGGCTGCGCATGTAGCGGGTGAGATAGCCGTCGATCGCGGTCCACTCGCCGGCCTCGCCGACCAGCCGCGCCAGCGCCTCGCGCGCCTCGACCAGCGACAGCACCTGGCGCTGGCCGACGCTCATCGGCTGGCGGATGCGCTTCTGGCGCTGCTGCGCATAGGCCGCCAGCAGGTCGTAGAGTTCCGCCTCCCAGACCGGCCGGCCGGACGAAGCGATCACCTCCGGCGCGCCGCGGGCGAAGACGTCGCGGCCGAGCCGCTCGCGGATAGCGAGCCTTTGCGCCGCGGCGCGGATCGTCTCCAGCCGCTTCAGGCGCAGCGCCAGGGCGGTGGCGAGATCGGCTGCGCTCGGCTCCTCGCCCTTGGGCGGCTCCGGCAGCAGCATGCGCGACTTGAGATAAGCGAGCCAGGCCGCCATCACCAGATAGTCGGCGGCGAGTTCCAATCGCAGCGCCCGTGCCGTCTCGATGAAAGAGAGGTACTGCTCGGCCAGCGCCAGGATCGAGATCCGGGCGAGATCGACCTTCTGCCGGCGGGCAAGATCGAGCAGCAGGTCGAGCGGCCCCTCATAGCCGTCGACGTCGATCACGAGCGAGGGTTCGCCGGACGCGCGTTCCGGCGTGCCGTCCTCCTGGAATGGCAGCTCAGCGGCCATCGATGGCCTGTTCCCCATGTCCTGCCCCGCCCGCCCGGCGAGGCCACAGCCCAGGGGAGAGAATCAGCCTAACCGCCGCTCAAAGCAAGGGCGCTGGCAAGCTGCGCACGAGTGCTGTCCACATCGAGCGGCTCGGGCTCGTGCCGGATGCGTGCCAGGGCCATCGCGGCGCGCCGGGCGCGCTGGCCGGTCATCTCCGGAACGGCGCCGGCGACCGCGACCATCTCGTCCATGATGCCGTGGCAATGCAGCACCAGGTCGACGCCGGCCCGGATTGCGGCCTTCGCCTTCTCCTCGAAGGTGCCGGAGAGCGCCTTCATCGAGATGTCGTCGGTCATGATCAGACCGTCATAGCCGAGCTCGCCGCGCATGATCTCGCGGACGATCTTGCGCGAGATCGTCGCCGGCCTGCGCTTGTCGAGCGCGGTGAAGACGACATGCGCCGTCATCGCCAACGGCATGTCGGCGAGATGCCGGAACGGCCGGAAGTCATGGGCGCGCAATTCGTCGAGGCTGGCTTCGACCACCGGCAGGTCGTGATGGCTGTCGGCCTTGGCCCGGCCATGGCCAGGCATGTGCTTGACGACCGGCAGCACGCCGCCCGCCAGCAGGCCTTCGGCCGCCGCCCGGCCGAGCGTCGCCACCATGGCGGGGTCGCGGGCATAGGCGCGGTTGCCGATCACGTCATGGCTGCCGGCGACGGGAACGTCGAGCACCGGCAGACAGTCGACATCGATGCCGACGCTCTTCAGATCATGCGCCATCAGGCGTGCCGAGAGCCGGACGAGCTCGCGCTGTTGCACGGGATCGTTGATGGCGAGGAAGGCCAGCGCCGGCGGATAGGGCGGCCAGTGCGGCGGCCCCATGCGCTGCACCCGGCCGCCCTCCTGGTCGATCAGGATCGGCGCCTGCCAGCCGACGCTATCGCGCATCTGCGCCGTCAGCGCAGCCACTTGCGCCGGATCCTGCGTATTCCGCTTGAACAGGATGAAGCCCCAGGGCCGGGCATCGCGGAAGAACGCCCGCTCGTCGGGGGTGAGGCTCGTGCCGAGGCAGCCGGCGATGAAGGCGCGCGAGGTCATGGCGCCGTTATCGCCGATTCGGAAGCGGCCCGCATTGCGTCATTGCGGGGCGACCCTGCGGGGTGTCAGGCCGGAGCCCAGCCGTCATTCTCGGGCGAAGCGAAGCGCAGACCCGAGAATCTCCGGACGATAGGGCGCTGGCCGGGGCCTCCTCCGGCCTGAGATGCTCGGGTCAAGCCCGAGCATGACGGCACCTACCGCAGCGATTGCGACGCCTGCGCGTTGAACGCGTCAAACGGCAATTCGGCGACGCGGAACCAAAGCTGCTCCTTCTTCCAGTACGGCAGGAAGGAATCCCACAGCGTCTTAAAGTTCGGGTTCTTCGCCGCCTGGTCGGCATAAAGCGCGAAGGCTTCCTTGAAGGCCGCCTGCATCACGTCTTGCGGGAACGCGCGCAATTCGGCGCCGCTGGCGATCAGGCGCAACAGTGCGTCCGGGTTGCCATGGTCGTATTTCGCCATGCACAGCGCATTCGCCTCGGCGCAGGCGGCCTCGACGATGGCGCGGTAATGCGCCGGCAACCCGGCCCACTTCTCGTTATTCACGATGAAGCTGACATTGGCGCAGCCTTCCCAGAAGCCGGGATAGTAGTAGTACTTCGCCACCTTCACGAAGCCGAGCTTCTCGTCGTCATAGGGGCCCGAGAACTCGGCCGCGTCGATCGTGCCGCGCTCCAGCGCCGGATAGATGTCGCCGCCGCCCAGTGTCTGCGGGACAACGCCGAGCTTGGCCATGATCTGGCCGCCCAGGCCCGCAATGCGGAACTTCAAACCCTGAAGATCGGCGACGCTCTTGATCTCCTTGCGGAACCAGCCACCCATCTGGGCGCCGGTATTGCCCGAGGGAATGGTATGCACGCCGAACTTCTTCATCAGGTCGCGGCAGAGCTCGAGGCCGCCGCCCTGATAGAGCCAGGCATTCTGCTGGCGGGTGTTCAGGCCGAAGGGCAGCGACGTCTCGAAGGCGAAGGCGGTGTCCTTGCCGATATAGAAGCTCGCCAGCGTGTGGCTGCACTCGACGGTGCCGTTCTGGACGGCATCGAGCGCCTGCAGCGCCGGCACGATCTCGCCGGCGGCGAAGGTCTGGATCTGGAAATTGCCGTCGGTCGCCTCGGCGACGCGCTTGGCGACCTGGGTCGAGATGCCGAACAGCGTGTCCAGGCTCTTCGGATAGCTCGAGGTCAGGCGCCAGCTGATCTTCGGATTGGTCTGCGCGATCGCCGGCGCGGCGATGGTCGCGGCGGCGGCGCCGGCGGCGGTCGTCTTGAGGAGCTTGCGGCGGTCCATGGCATTTCCTCTCATTGGCAGGCCTTCCGCATTGTCAGATCGGATTGGGCCGCGGATTCGGGGCGAAGCTAGAGCACGCGCTGACCGTGCTCCAGCCACGGCGCCGCAACGCGCGCATGTCCGGATCGCGGGAGCAATCCGGGATTCCTGCACAGCGGCATGGGGATGCGCTTCAGCGCGCGGCGCCGCGCGCCAGCAGCCCGGCGCCCAGCATGGCGAGCCGGCAGACCGTGCGCGCCCCGAGGCCGTCGATGTCGGCCTCCGGCACGAACTCGACGATGTTGAAGCCGATGATCGGCGCCCGCCCCGCCACGCCGTTCAGCAGCGTGACGACATCGCCATAGGTGAGTCCGCCGGGCGTGCGGCCGAGCACTGCGGGCACGACACTGGGGTCGAAACCGTCGACATCGAAGCAGACCACCACCGGCCGGCCCGGCGGAACGGCCTCGATCGCCGGTGCCATCCCCCTCGCCCGCAGGATGCTCATGTCGATCAGTTGCGCTCCGGCCGCCCTCGCCTCCGCCACGTCCGAGGGCCGGGCGCTGCCGGTGCCGCGGGCGCCGACCTGGACAATCGTCCTGACGCCGTCGAGCTCGGACGCACGCCGCATCGTGCTCGACAGGCCGAAGCGCTCGCCCTCGACCTCCTCGCGCCAGTCGATATGGGCGTCGACCTGCAGGATGGTGATCTCGCCTCGCTCGGCGAAGGCAGCGAGCGCCGGAATCTGGACACTGTCGTCGCCGCCGAGCAGCAGTGGCGCGGCACCGCGCGCCAGCAGCATCCGATAGGCCGCGGCGATTCGCGCGCGATTGCCGGGCAGGTCGCCGGCGTCGAAGGCGAGATCGCCGCAATCGAACAGCCGCCCTCCGTCAGGCAGCAGCGGGCCGCCGAGATCGAAATCGTAATGCGTGAGCTTGTTGGCCTGGGTCGCGCTGGCGCTGCGGATCGCGGCCGGCGCCGTTTCGCTATGGGCGCGGCCGGATGCATAGGGCGTAGCGGCGGGAATGCCGATGACCGCGACTGCGCCATGCGGCACAGCCTCAGGCGCCGAATGCTCGCAACCGAGGAAGCGCGGATCGGCAGCGCGGCTGGAAATCGGGTCGGGAGACATCGGGAGGCCTGCGTAGCTGGAAATCCAGTCCAGCCTGCCCCGCCGGGAAAGCCCAGCGCAAGCAAAAGCCGGCCGCGACGATCGCGGCCGGCTCGGGTTCTATCGGCGGCGGGGCTGCGGCTCCGCCCGCGCTTGCTCAGTTCTTGGCGATGAAGCACTGCCCGCCGGCAGCCTGCAGCGCCGAGCACATCGAGCTCGCATCCTCGCGGGAATACGGGCCGACGCGCAGGCGGTAGACCGTCTTGCCGTTGAGCTCGGTCTTGCGGACGATCGGGCTCTGGCCGCTGAGCTGGCCGGGATATTTGCGCTGCAGCGCCGCGAAGGTGGCGCGCGCCTCGGCCTCGCTGCCCGGCGCGCCGAGCTGCACGGCGAAGCCGCCATTCGGGTCGGCCCGCGGCGCGGTGGCCGCCGGCTCGGCCTGCTGCGGTGCAAGCGCGGCGGTACGGGTATTGGCGGCGGGCGTCGCGGCGGCCGGCGGGGTCGCCGGCGCGGCGGCGCGCTCCTGCGTCTTCGGTGCCGCGGCCGGCGTCGCGCCCGGCTGCTGCGGACGCGGCGCCGCCTGAGCGGTCTGGGCCGGGGCCGCCGAGGCCGGGCGGTTCGACGGAGCCGAGCCGGTCACGATGCCCTGTCCAACGCCGCTCGTCGCAGCGGCATTCGCCGGCGCCGGCGTGCCGTCGGGACGGATCGCGACGGTGCGGACCTTACGCGGCTCGCCCAGGCCTGGCACGGCGGGGATCGGCACCAGGCCGGGCTCGGTGGAAGCGAGACCCGCGGCGGCGGTGTCGGTCGGCGTGATCGCGCCATTCGCACCTTGCGTCGGACGCGACGCCATCGAGCGCGCCGCCTGCTGCACGTCGACCGGCTGCTCCTCGCGGCTGACGACCTTGGTCTTGTCGGCGCTGGCATCGCCGCTGCGCTCGTAGATCTGCTTGTTCTGGTTCGGAATCTCGGCACCGCCGGGATTGACCGGAGCAACCTTGGACGGGCCGGTATCGGCCGCGATCACCGGCGGCTGGCCGTTGACGCCGGCCGGCTTGCCGTTGCGGAAGACCATGGCAGCGCCGACACCGCCGACCGCGACGATGACCAGCGCCGCCGCCGTCAGCATGCCCTTGCGTGACCGCGAGCGCCGGAAATCGCGAGGTTCGTCCTCGGCATCATGAGGCTGCGCGTCATAGTCCGGCGCGGCCTGATGGTAGTCCGGCGCAGGCTGCGGAGCATAGGCGTGCGGCTGGGCGTGGACCTGCCCGGCCACCTCGTCGAGGTCGCGCGGCGGCTCGGGAACATAGGCGTGCGGCCCGTCCTGCTGCATCGCATAGGGCTGTGCGCGCGCTGCAAGCGGCTCCGGCTCGTCGTAATCGTGCACCGGCGCCGCAGGCGCCTTCGCGGCGGGCTGTGGTGGCGCGGTGCGCACCGGCTCGGTCCGGCGCAGCAGCGCCTCGAACTCGTCGAGCGCGCCACGCACATCCGCCGGCGGCGGGGCGGACTGCAGCGGCGGGGCGGACTGCAGCGGCGGCGCAGTGACCAGCGTCGGCTGGAAGCTCGGCTCGGTCCGGTGGCCGGACCAGGAGGCAGGTTGCGGCGTGCTCGGCGCCGCAGGGCGCGCCTGCTCGGCGGAGCGGCCGGCGAAGAGCTCCTTCAGCGGATCGTCCTGCCCGACGAGCCGGGTCAGCTCCATCAGCGGATCGGAAGCCGCACCCGGCTTCTGCGGCTGGGCCGCCCCGCGCAGCTGACGCTCCAGATCGTCGAGATCGAGGGCGAAACGGTTTCTAGCTGGCTCGCTCATGACATGATCCATTCCAGCGCATGCCGCCATCCATCAAAGGACGCCGCCACAGCGCGGTCAATCTGACGAAAGCCCTAGCCGACCCGCCTTCCGGCATGCCGGCCAACGCCGCCTTCGTATCGGACCCGGCGGATGCTGGCCGGATCGTTCTGATCCGCAAAGCACCCGATGCGCCGGGATGGATCCCGTCAGCGCATCTCCTCCGGCGCCGTCACCCCAACGACCGCCAGACCGGAAGCAAGGACGCTGCGTACCGCATGCACGAACGCCAATCTTGCCGAGGTCGACTTTCGATCAGTTTGATTAACGAACCGTAATTGCGGCGAGTCTTTGCCCTTGTTCCATAGCGAGTGGAAGGCGCTGGCCAGATCGTGCACGAAGAAGGCGACACGATGGGGCTCGTGTGACGAAGCCGCGGCGTCGATCATCCTCGGATAAGCGGCAATCATCTTGACGATTCCGATCTCCGACTCATCGGTCAGCAAACCGAGATCCGCCTCCGCCAGCGCCTGCGGCGTGAGGTCGAGATCGGGGAAGGCCTCCGCCGCCTGCCGGAAGATCGAGGCACACCGCGCATGGGCGTACTGGACGTAGAAGACCGGGTTGTCCTTCGATTGCTCGACCACCTTGGCGAGATCGAAGTCCAGCGTCGCGTCGTTCTTGCGGAAGATCATCATGAAGCGCACCGCATCGCGGCCGACCTCGTCGATGACCTCGCGCAGCGTGACGAAGTCGCCCGAGCGCTTCGACATCCGTACCTGCTCGCCATTGCGCAGCAGGCGGACGAGCTGGCAGAGCTTGACGTCGAGCGCGCCCTCGCCGTTCGTCACCGCCTTGACCGCCGCCTGCATGCGCTTGACGTAGCCGCCATGATCGGCGCCCCAGACGTCGATCATCTCGGCGAAGCCGCGGGTGAACTTCGAGCGGTGATAGGCGATGTCGTTGGCGAAATAGGTGTAGCTGCCATCCGACTTCAGCAGCGGCCGGTCGACGTCGTCGCCGAACTTGGTGGCGCGGAACAGCGTCTGCTCGCGATCCTCCCAATCCTCGTCCTTCTGGCCCTTGGGCGGCGGCAGCCGGCCCTCATAGATGAGGTCGCGGGCGCGCAGGTCCTCGATCGTCTGGTGCACGGCGTTGGAATTGCCGTCCCGGCCCTGCAGCGAGCGCTCGGAGAAGAACAGGTCGTGGACGACGCCAAGCGCAGCGAGATCGTCACGGATCATCGCCATCATCCCGTCGATCGCCGCCTGGCGCACCAGCGGCAGCCAGTCCCATTCCGGCTTGTCGCGTAAGCTTGGGCCGTATTCCTTTGCCAGCGCCTGCCCGACCGAAATCAGGTAGTCGCCGGGGTAGAGCCCTTCGGGGATCGCGCCGATATCCTCGCCCAGCGCCTCGCGATAGCGCAGGAAGGCGGAGCGGGCGAGCACGTCGACCTGCGCGCCGGCATCGTTGATGTAGTATTCGCGGGTGACGTCGTGGCCGGCGAAGGCGAGCAGGCTCGCCAGCGCATCGCCGAACACCGCGCCGCGACCATGGCCGACATGCATCGGCCCGGTCGGATTGGCCGAGACATACTCGACATTGATCCTGGGCTCTCCCTTGGCGGCTCCGCGGCCATGCTCCGTCCCGGCCAGCACCGCCGATTTCAGAACCGCCGTGAAAACAGCGGGTTGCAGCGTCAGGTTGATGAAGCCGGGACCGGCGATCTCGGCCTTGAGCACGTCTCCGTCCTTGGCGAGCTCGGCGACGATCAGCTCGGCCAGCGCGCGCGGCGCCATGCCGGCTTCCTTGGCCAGCACCATCGCGGCGTTGATGGCGAGGTCGCCATGAGCCGCGTCCTTGGTCGGCTCGACCACGACGCGCGCCAGCGACAGGCCAGCCGGAATACGGCCGGCTTCCGCCAGCCCGGTCAGGACGGTGGCGAGGCGTGCGGAGAAAGTCTCGAAAATGTTCATGGCGACCAGAGATGCATAAGGAAGCGCCCGGCCCTATCGCAGCGACGGGGTGGCGTCAAACAGGCGCCGGTGCTCGCCCAGCGCGTAAGAATCGGTCATCCCGGCAATGTAGTCGGAAACCCGGCGCGCCAGCCGCGCCTCGTCGAGCTCCTCGCAGCCAGCCGCCCACTCCGCCGGCATGGCCTGCGGCTGCGCCTGGAAGCGCAGGAACAGGTCGCGGACGATGTCGGCCGCCTCCTTGCGGATCACGCCGATGCGGGGATGGCGGTACATGTTGGGATAGAGGAAGCCCTTGATCGCCTTGTCGGCCGCGACCAGCGCCGGCGAGAAGGCGACGACCGGCGCGCCGGCCCGTCTGATCGCATCGGCATCGGAGAGCGCCAAAGCCGCGATGCGCGCCTCGGATTCAGCGATCACGTCCTCGACGAAGCGGGTGATCACCCGGCGCACCATTTCGTTGATCGCGCGCGGGCGTTCCAGTCCGGGATGCAAGGCATCGATCTCGTCGAGCAAACCAGCGAGAAAGGGCACCGCACGCAATTCTGAGAGATCGAACAGTCCGGCGCGCAGGCCGTCATCGATGTCATGGGCGTTGTAGGCGATGTCGTCGGCGAGCGCCGCGACCTGCGCCTCCGCCGAGGCATGACTGTCCAGCCAGAGGTCCTGCTTCTCCTGATATTCGAGGATCGCGACTGGAATGCCGGTCCCGGCATAGCGCTCGGTCGGCCTGCCGTCGGCATCGAGCAGCGGGCCATTGTGCTTGACCAGCCCCTCGAGCGTCTCCCAGGTCAGGTTGAGGCCGTCGAAGCCGGCATAGCGCCGCTCCAGCCGGGTGACGATCCGCAGCGTCTGGGCGTTGTGGTCGAAGCCGCCGAAGCCGGCCATGCATTCGTCCAGCGCGTCCTCGCCGGTATGGCCGAAGGGCGTGTGGCCGAGATCGTGCGCCAGAGCCAGCGCCTCGGCGAGATCCTCGTCGAGGCCGAGTGCCCGGGCAAGCGCGCGGGCGATCTGCGCCACCTCGATCGTATGGGTCAGGCGGGTGCGGAAATGGTCGCCCTCATGCGAGACGAAGACCTGGGTCTTGTGCTTCAGCCGGCGGAAGGCGGTGGAGTGGATGATGCGGTCGCGATCACGCTGGAACTGGTTGCGTGTCGCCGAGCCCGGCTCCTCGACCAGCCGGCCACGGCTCGTGGTCGAACGGCAGGCGTAGGCGGCGCGCCAGCGTTCGCCCGGCTCCGGAGCCATGACGGGGGCAGTATCGTGTGCGTGCGGCATGGCAGCCCCTCGGGCAGGCGCGGCTTGAAGGCTCGCTGTGCGGCCATTACCTTTGTGCACGAGGCAGGAGCAAGGAAGTTCTGCGCATGACCATGGCGATCGAAGCCAAGCCGCCCGCGATCTCGCTGACCGACAAGGCCGCGAGCCGCATCCTCGCGGTGATGGCGGGCGAGACTCCCGGCGCGATGCTGCGCGTCAGCGTCGCCGGCGGCGGCTGCTCGGGATTCCAGTACGTCTTCGACATCGACCGGCAGAAGGCGCCGGACGACATCGTGATCGAGCGCGACGGCGCGACCGTCCTGATCGACGAGACCTCGCTCGAACTGCTCGACGGCTCCACCATCGATTTCGTCGATGACCTCGTCGGCCAGTCCTTCCGGATCACCAATCCGAACGCGACCAGCTCCTGCGGCTGCGGCACGTCGTTCGCGCTCTAGGAGCATTTTTCGAGCGAAGTGGGCACCGGTTCGCGTGAAGAAAATGCGACCGATCAAATGCTCCGAACCTCAGTCCGGCAACACCACCGGCCCGAAGGCGCGCAGCAGGTCGGCGTCGAGCTTGGCGCCCATCCCGACCAGCGCGGCATAGGCCTCCTGCGGCGCCATCGGCGCCTTGTAGGAGCGCCGTTCGATCAGCGCAGCATAGATATCGCAGATCGTGATCATCCGGACGACGTCCGAGATCTCATCCGCCTTCAGGCCCTGCGGATAGCCCGTGCCGTCGAGATATTCATGGTGGCTGCGCGCTGCTTCGATGATCTCGCGGGCGAAGGCCCCCTGCCGCAGCAGCATCTCATAGCCGATTTGCGGATGCTCGCGGATGATGGCGACCTCCTCCGCGGTCAGCTTGCCGGATTTGTGCAGGATCGCGAGCGGCACGCGCGCCTTGCCGATATCGTGCAGGACGGCAGCGCCGGTCACGAGCTTGCGCGCCCTTTCGGGAAAGCCGAGCGCATGGGCGAAGGCGGCGGCGAGGCCTGCTACCAACAGGCAATGCTGATAGGTCGCGTCGTCATGGCTCCAGACCAGGTCGAGCCAGGCATCGAGATCGCGGTCGTCCGCTGCGCGGTTGATCGCCTCGACGCTGTCCTCGATGGCGGCGACCGGCAGAGCCTTGCCTTCGGCGGCGGCCGAAAGCATGTCGGCCATCCCCGCCGAAGCAGCCACGAACTGGCGCTGCATCGGCGACGCACCTTGGGGTGCGAGAAGCCGGCCGATCTCGTCAAGCAGCGCCTTGGTCGGCAGATCGGCAGACAGCACCGCGCTCGCACCGATCGCATTCGCCTGGATCGTCAGGCGCGGGGACTGGTCGCGCAGCAGACAGAGAAACGGCGTTCCCTTGCGCCGGCCTTCCGCGATCTGAGAGCGAACGGCCTCTACCGCGCCGCGGTTCGACAGATCGACATCGCTGACGACCAGCCGCTTCGGTGCCTGGCCGCCAGGCATCGGGCGACGCAGGTCGACGACGTCGCACGGCCCCCACAGCGACAGCAGCCGCTCGAGCTTCAGGCTTTGCTCCGGACGGTCGGTGATCAGCAGCACGGCGATCGGCATGTCCTCATAACGAGGTCACCCTAGCCGAAGGTCCATTGAGGTCAGGTGAAAGCGATTCGCTCAAATTCGCCGTTTCCGTTCAGAAACGGCTGAGGTCACGAGCTCCGGGCTTGCCGCCGCAACGCGCTCGCCTCGGCATATTGCAGCAGCCGGTCGAGGTCCTCGCGCGCAATATCGAAGGATTCGCCCATCTGCGCCAGCGCCTCGTCGATATTGGGCGCGCCGCACGAGCTGCCGTTATCATGGGCATTACGCACAATTCACCGGCAAGACAATAAATTCACACCGACGCCCGTGAAATAACCGAGCCATTCTCTGCAAGCACCTGGCGTACAATAAAAAAGGCGCCCGGAGGCGCCCTTTCGGAGATGGTTCTTAGTGGGAGACGGGGGTCCCGCCTTGCTCCATCCGGACCTCGGCGGCCATCAGCCCCTTCGGTCCCGGCCCGTAGCGCACCAGCACGGTCTGCCCCGGGATCAGCTCGACGATGCCGTAGCGGCGCAGCGTCTCCATATGGACGAAGATGTCGGGAGCCCCCTCGCCGGCCGAGACGAAGCCGAAGCCGCGCAGCCGGTTGAACCACTTCACCACCATGCGCTCGAGCCCGCTGGTCGGCGTCACCGTCGCATTGGTGCGCGGCATCGGCATCTCGGCCGGATGGCGCGCCGCGGAGGTGTCGATCGAGAGCACCCGCACAGCCTGGCGACCACGCGCCTTGGCGACCGCCTCGAGCACGATGCGCGCGCCCTCGGCGATGGCGTGGAAGCCGTCGCGCTTCAGCGTGGTGACATGGACCAGGACATCGCTGCCGCCATCCTGCGGAACGACGAAGCCGTAGCCCTTGCTCACGTCGAACCATTTGACGTGGCCGGTGATCTCGACCACCTGCTCACTGATCGCCTCAGGCCCGTCCAGACGCACGATCCGGTTGAGCGATTGCAGCGGGCCGACCGGTGGCCTGCCTCCGTCGCCGTATTCGTCGGACATGTCCCGCTCATCTCCGCCGCGAAACGTGATTCGTGACGTGACGATAGCACCCCGGCGGAGTCGGAAAACAGCCGCATCCGGCTCATCCACATGATCAGCATGCGCAAAGCGCGTGAGAGGCCTAAGAAAGCTGCGCCTTGTCGCCCCCGCGCATCAGGCCGATGATCCCGCCGGCAGCACTCGGAGACCGACATGCGCATCGCCCGCATCGAGCCCTTCATCCTCCACATCCCGGTCACCGGCGGCTCGATCGCCGACTCGACCCACCGGATCAGCCATTGGGGCGTGGTCGGCACGAAGATCGTCAGCGAGGACGGCCTCACCGGCTACGGCTTCACCGGCACCCATGCCGACCTCGCCTCCGACCGGCTGATCACCGCCTGCATCCGCGACTGCTACGCGCCGCTGCTCGTCGGCGAGGATGCCTCCGAGCATTCGCGGCTCTGGCTCAAGCTCGCCCGCCACCCTGCCCTGCAATGGGTCGGCCGCGCCGGCATCACCCAGCTCGCGCTCGCCGCCGTCGACGTCGCGCTCTGGGACCTCAAGGCGAAGAAGGCCGCCCTGCCGCTCTGGCATCTGCTCGGCGGCGCCAGCAAGACCAAGCTCGAAGCCTACAACACCGATATCGGCTGGCTCTCGATCCCGAAGGACGAGCTGGTCGAAGGCGCCCGCATGGCGGTCGAGCGCGACGGCTTCCACCGGATCAAGCTCAAGGTCGGCCATGCCGATCCGATGACCGATATCGGCCGGCTCGAAGCGGTGCGCCGCGCCGTCGGCGACCACGTCACCATCGCGGTCGACGGCAACGGCAAATGGGACCTGCCGACCTGCAAGCGCTTCTGCGCCCGCGCCGAGGCACTCGACCTGTTCTGGTTCGAGGAGCCGCTCTGGTACGACGATATCGGTTCGCATGCCGAGCTCGCCCGCTCGACCTCGATTCCCGTCGCGCTCGGCGAGCAGCTCTATACGGTCGATGCCTTCCGCGCCTTCGTCCAGGCCGGCGCGATCCACTATGTCCAGCCCGATGTCACGCGCCTCGGCGGCGTCACCGAATACATCCAGGTCGCGGAATTGGCGCTGGCCCATCGCCTGCCGGTCGCCCCCCATGCCGGTGAGATGAGCCAGGTCCATGTCCATCTCGCCTACTGGCATCCGGCGACGCCCGTGCTCGAATACATCCCCTGGATCAAGGACGCCTTCGTGGAACCGGCCAATGTCGCCGATGGCTGCTTCCTGCGCCCACAGCAGCCCGGCGCCGGCACCACTCCGACGAAGGACGCCTTCGCCCGCTTCGCCAAGCCGCTGGCCTGAAGGGCTCCGCGATGCTCGATATCACCACGCTCGCTCTGTTCACCGCCGCCTGCGCCGTGCTGACCGCGACCCCGGGGCCGGACATGCTGCTGATCGCCTCGCGCAGCATGAGCCAGGGCCGCGCCGCCGGCTTCACGACCTATGCCGGCATCGCCACCGGCAGCTATCTCCAGGCGCTCGCCGCCGCCTATGGCCTGTCGCAGCTCTTCCTGCTCGTGCCTGCAGCCTATGACGCTTTGCGCTGGGCCGGCGCCGCCTATCTCGCCTGGCTCGCCTGGAAGACCCTCCGCTCGCCCGCAACGCTCTTCGCGCCGACGGCGGATGCGGCGCGTTTCCCGCTGCGCCAGATCTTCCTGCAGGGCCTGCTGACCAACCTGCTCAACCCGAAGATGGCGCTGTTCATGCTGGCGCTGCTGCCGCAGTTCCTGAAGCCCGAGGCCGGCTCGCTGCTGCTGCAGGTCGTGGTGCTGGCCTCGATCCTCAACGTCATGGGATTGATCGCCAATGGCATCGTCATCCTGACGGCGAGCCGTCTCGGCCGCGCCATCGCCAATCGCCCGCATCTGGCGCTCTGGCCGCAGCGCATCCTCGGCGTGGTGTTCGGCGGGCTGGCGCTGCGCCTCGCATTTGCCTCGCGCGATTGATCAGTTCGCCAATCGCGCCAAAGCCGGGCCGATCTCGCTGCGCACGACGAGGTCGGCGATCGCATCGAGATCGGTCGGCTCCCGGTTGAGGATGACGAGCTTGGCGCCATTGCGCTTGGCGATCACCGGGAAGGTCGCGGCCGGGAAAACGACGAGCGACGAGCCGGCGACCAGATAGAGATCGGCCGACATCGTCAGCTCATGCGCCCGCAGCATCGGCTGCTGCGGCATCTGCTGGCCGAAGGAGATCGTCGCCGTCTTCACGATCCCACCGCACATCGTGCAGGCCGCCGGCTCGCCGCTCGCCTCGAACTTCGCCCGGATCGCTGCCAGCTCATGGCGCCAGCCGCAGGTCAGGCAGGTCGCATAGGTGCCGTTGCCGTGCAGCTCGATCACGCCGCTCTCGGCGATGCCGGAGGCCTGGTGCAGGCCGTCGATGTTCTGGGTGATCACGCCGGGCGAGCGCCCTTCCGCCACCAAGGTCGCCAGCGCCCGATGGCCGCGATTGGGCCTGGCGTCGCGATAATGGTCGTCCATCGCGAACTTCCGCCGCCAGGCCTCGACCCTTGCCTCGCGGCTGGCGAGGAAGGCGTCGAACGGGATCGGCTTGTTGCGCATCCAGGGCGAGCCGGGCGAGCGAAAATCCGGCACGCCCGATTCGGTCGAGATGCCCGCACCGGTGAACGGCACGATCACCCGGGCGCGGTCGAGCATGGCATGCAGTTCCTCGATCGCGTCCTGGGTCTCGTCGTCCATGCCGTGAGCCTCACCTTGTTCGGATTCGAATATGGCGGTCGATGGGCTCTGGTCCAAGCCTCACGGCGACCCCAGGCACCGTACTGGAAGAAGACCCGAGCCCTGCTTTGCGGCGCCCCATCCCTAACCCTTCCCCACTCGAAGTCGGGTGTTCCCGACTTCGAGCACTCTGAAAGCCAATGTCGGCAACAGCCGACATTGGAGAAACGGGCGGAGGGGAATAGTGCCGTTGACGCCGCAGGAAACGCGCCGCAAAGCTCAGCCATGCCTGCGCCCTCTTCCGCCCCGCTCAATCCCGATCTCATCGACACCGCGACGCCGCCGATCCCCGAGGCCAAGACCTGGGCCCGCGGCTATGCCGGCGGCCATGGCCTGCTGATCGACCTGTCGCAGGCGGTGCCGGGCTCGCCGCCGCCGGCCGCCTTGCTCGAACGCCTCGGCGACGCGGCAGTGATGCCCGAGAGCACGCGCTACGGCCCGATCACCGGCGACGATGTCCTGCGCGAGGCCTATGCCGCCGAGAGCAGCGCCTTCTATGGCGGCACGATTCGACCGCAGGAGGTCGCGATCACCGCCGGCTGCAACCAGGCCTTCGTCACCGTGGCGATGGCGCTGGCGCGGGCCGGCGACAATGTGCTGCTGCCGACGCCCTGGTACTTCAACCACGAGATGACGCTGAACATGCTCGGCGTCGAGCCGCGCCCGCTGCCCTGCGATCCCCAAGCCGGCTTCGTGCCGGATGCCGAGGTCGCGGAGGCGCTGATCGACGAGCGCACCCGCGCCATCGTGCTGGTGACGCCGAACAACCCGACCGGCGCGGTCTATCCGCCCGCGACCATCGCCGCTTTCGCCGAACTCTGCCGCAAGCGCAGGATCTGGCTGGTGCTCGACGAGACCTATCGCGACTTCCTGCCCGAAGGTGCCGACCGTCCGCATGAGCTCTTCGCCGCAAGCGGCTGGCAGGATTCGCTGATCGGCCTCTACAGCTTCTCCAAGGCCTATGCCGTTCCCGGCTGGCGCCTCGGCGCGATCACTGCCGGCGAGGCGGCGCTGGCCCAGATCGGCAAGGTGCTCGACTGCGTCCAGATCAGCCCGGTCCGCGCCGGCCAGAGCGCCGTCGCCTGGGGCATCGACGGCATCCGCGCCTGGCGGCAGGCCAATCGCGCCGAGATGAACTCCCGCGCCGCGCTCTTCCGCCAGGCGATCGCACCGTTGAACGGCTGGAACGTCCTCGCCGCCGGCGCCTATTTCGCCTATGTCGCTCACCCCTTCGAGGGCGTGCCGGCTGCCGAGGTCGTGCGCCGGCTGGTGCAGGAGCGCGGCGTGCTGGCCCTGCCCGGCCCCTATTTCGGCCCCGGCCAGGAACAGCATCTGCGCATCGCCATCGCCAATGTCGCGGCCGCGCGCATCGCCGCGCTCGGCGAGCGGCTGAAGGGCTTTTCGCTCTGAGACGACCTCAGCGCAGCAGCGCCGCGTAGCGCCCGCGATAGGCATAGACCAGCAGCCCGCCCGTCACGATCAGAATGATCGCGACCGGAATGCCGGCAGGATTGATGGCGAAGTGGAACAGCACGATCACCGCCATCACCGGTGCGATCAGCGCGAGCCCGAAGGCCGGCACGACGTTGAACAGCAGGCTCAGGCCGCCGGCGAGGTTCACCGCCTTGAGGAACGGCCAGAAGAAGCCGGAGTTCTGCAGCGCCGCCTCGAAGACGAGTCCGCGTTCGGACGTCGGCGGGTGGATCAGGTGAGTGCCGGTGGCAAGCCACCAGAACCCGTCGACCGCGCTGACGAGGAAGAGCAGGCCGAGGACGATACGGGGAAAGGTGACCATCAGAAAGTTGCGCATAGTCCGTTTTCTTGTCGGTTGGCACCGGGCGAAAGCCGGCGCGGCTGCATTGCGCCCGCCTGAGCGGGTTTTGCCCCTCGCGCGCTTGTGACATGCAAGCCGCCGCGAAGAATGCTCTGCACGGCCGCAGCGGCAATGCGCCGCGACCGGAACGGGTGACGATGGCGATCGCATTGACGAGGCGGACCCTGCTGCGGCTCGCCGGGACCACTTCTCTCGCTATGGCGGCGGCTGCAGCCGCGCGGGCGGAGGGACCCGCACCAGTGGTCGGGCCGGGCTTCGCCGCCAGCACGCCGATCCGCTGCGGCGCGATCGGCCTGCGCGTGCGCGACCTCGACGAGATGAGCCGCTACTACCAGTCGGTGCTCGGCCTCGGCGTCATCGCGGCCAGCGCCGATGGCGTCATCCTCGGTGCCGGCGGCGTGCCGCTGGTCTGGCTGGAGCCGCGGCCGCAGGCTGCTTTCGAGCCGCGCAATGCCGCCGGCCTGTTCCATACCGCCTTCCTGATGCCGTCGCGGCGCGATCTCGCCCGCTGGCTCGTCCATGTCGCGCGCAACCAGACGCCGCTCACCGGCTTCGCCGACCACAGCGTCAGCGAGGCGGTCTATCTCGACGATCCTGAGGGCAACGGCATCGAGGTCTATGCCGACCGCGACCCGCGGCTCTGGCGCTGGGAAGGCGAGCGCGTCGTCATGGGCACGCACCGCCTCGACGTCGACGGGATTCTGAGCCTCACCGACACCAGCCGCAGCGACTATCGCGAGGCCCCGGCCGGGCTGCGCATCGGCCACATGCATCTGCGCGTCGGCGACATCGCGCAGTCGGAGAGCTTCTACCGCGACGCGATCGGCCTCGATTCGACCTCGCGCCGCGACACGGCGAGCTTCCTCTCCTCCGGCCGCTATCATCACCATGTCGCGCTGAACACCTGGAACAGCGCCGGCGCGGGCCGGCGCGACCGGGCCCAGACCGGTCTCGACTGGTTCTCGCTGGAGGTCGCCGATCCCGCGCTGCTGGCGGCGCAGCGCGAGCGCATGGCGAAAGCCGGCTACGCGCCGGCGACCGTGGCACGCGGCTTCGAGAGCACCGATCCCTGGGGAACGCGGGTCAGACTAGTCGGGGCCTGAGCCGTGCGCAACGCGCGGCCACTTCAGATGCCCACGCCACCCGACACGCTGATCACCTCACCGGTGATGTAGCCCGCATTCGGACCTGCCAGGAAGCCGACCGTACCGGCCACTTCCTCGGGCGTGGCGATGCGGCGGATCGGATGCATGTCGAGGAAGGCAGCGGGCGCATCCGTGCTGCCCAGCGCATCGACCATCATGTCGGTCGGCATCGCACCGGGCTGGACCACATTGGCGGTGATGCCGCGTCCACCCAGATCGCGGGCCACCCCTTTTGCATATCCGATGAGCGCGGCCTTGGTTCCCGCATAATCGGCCACCCCAGGCATAAGGGCGTGCGTGCCGAGACGTGAACCGATGAAGACGATCCGACCGCCATTCGACAGCACGGGAGCCGCCGCGCGCGTCAGGGCCACCGGGCCCATCACGTTGATCTGCCATTGCCGATCGAGATTGAGGGTGTCGAGATCAGGAGCGTCGACCGGCTTGCCCTGCACGGCGATGGCCGCGTTGTTGACGAGGATGTCGAGCTTGCCGAACTGCGCGACGACCTTGTCGACCAGCGGCTTGGCCGCGGCCATGTCGGCCTGGTCGCTCTGGATCGCGAGCGCCCGTACGCCCTTCGCCCTGAGCTTTTCGGCGACGGCCTGCGCCTTCTCGGCGGAGGCGACATAGCTGATCGCCACGTCCGCGCCCTGCTCGGCCAGCGCCTCGGCGATGACGGCGCCGAGTCCGCGCGAGCCGCCGGTCACGAGGGCGACCTTGCCCTGCAATGTCTTCGACATGAGAAACTCTCCAGATGGCTGCGCCGCATCAACGCTTTAGCGGCCCTTTATATCGTAACGATCGTTACTATAACGATTGGTATGAAATATGGACAAGGCCTGTCAAGCGGTTTAATAATGTTCGTTATGAAAAGAGCTGGACTACCCTGATGGGACGCCATCGCGAGTTCGACGTCGAGAAGGCGCTCGACGCGGCGCTCTGCGTTTTCTGGCGCAAGGGCTATGAGGGCGCGTCCTATGCCGACTTGACGCAGGCGACGGGCGTCGAGCGGCCGGCGCTCTATTCGGCCTTCGGCAACAAGGAAGCGCTCTTCCGTCAGGCCCTTGACCGCTACTACGAGCGCTATCTCGACCATTTCCCGAAGGCATTGCTGCTGCCGACGGCACGCGAGGTCGCGGCAGGCGTCATCTATGGCGCGATCGACGTCAACACGCGCTATCCCGACCATACCGGATGCCTCGGTATCAACGGCATCGTGGCGGGATCGGACGAGGCCGAGCCGGTGCGCCAGAGGCTGATCAAGGCGCGCGCCGCCGGCGAGGCGCTGCTTCGCGAGCGCTTCGAGCGGGCGAAGGCCGAGGGCGACCTGCCGGAGACGGCCAAGCCCGATGTGCTCGCGGCGTTCGTACTGACGGTGATTCACGGCATGGCGGTGCAGGCCAAGGCCGGCTTCAGTCGCGACGTGCTGCGGGCCATCGCCGAGCAGGCGCTGTCGACCTGGCCAACCGGCCGGCCCGGAACCTCAGGCTAGAGCGAGGCTGCAATAGCACCTCGCCCGCGCCCTCGCCTCACATCGTCGCGCCGATCTGCCAGGGCACGAACTCGGCGTCGCCATAGCCGAGCTGCTCGGACTTCGAGCGCTCGCCCGAGGCGATCTTGAGCAGCGTCTCGAAGATCTCGCGGCCCTTCTCCTCAAGGCTCACGCCGTCGAGCACATCGCCGCAATTGATGTCCATGTCGTCGATCATCTTCTCGTAGATCGGCGTGTTGGTCGCGAGCTTCACGGAGGGCGTCGGCTTGCAGCCATAGGCCGAGCCGCGGCCGGTGGTGAAGGCAAGGATGTTGGCGCCGCCAGCGACCTGGCCGGTCGCAGCGACCGGGTCGTAGCCGGGCGTGTCCATGTAGACGAAGCCCTTGTCGCGCACCGGCTCGGCATAGTGGTAGACGGCCGAGAGCGTCTTGGTGCCGCCCTTGGCGGCGGCGCCGAGCGACTTTTCCAGGATGGTGGTGAGCCCGCCCGCCTTGTTCCCCGGCGAAGGGTTGTTGTTCATGCTCATCCGGGCGCGCTCGGTATAGTCCTCCCACCACTTGATGATGCCGACGAGCTTCTCACCGACCTCGCGGGTCGCGGCGCGGCGGGTGAGCAAATGCTCGGCGCCGTAGATCTCCGGCGTCTCCGAGAGGATCGCAGTGCCGCCATGCTCAACAAGGATGTCGACGGCGGCGCCCAGCGCCGGATTGGCGGTGATGCCGGAATAGCCGTCCGAGCCGCCGCATTGCAGCGCCAGCATCAATTCGGAGGCCGGAACCGTCTCGCGCGACACGCAGTTGGCGATCGGCAGCATCGTCTTCAGCGCCTCGACGCCGGCCGCGACGCTCTTCTTCGTGCCGCCGGTCTCCTGGATCGTCATGGTACGGAAGATGTCGCTCTCCTCGACGCCATAGGCTTCCTTCATCCGCTTGATCTGGAAGCCCTCGCAGCCGAGGCCGACGACCAGTACGGCCGCCATGTTCGGATTGCAGGCATAGCCCCAGGTGGTGCGCTTCAGCACCTCGAAGCTCTCGCCATTGTAGTCGATGCCGCAGCCGGTGCCGTGCGTCAGCGCGATCACGCCGTCGACATTCGGATAGTCGGCGAGGATGCCGGAGCGCTTGACCTCCTCGGCCATGAAGCGTGCGGCCGAGGCCGAACAGTTCACCGAGGTGAGGATGCCGACATAATTGCGCGTGCCGGCGCGCCCGTCCTTGCGGCGGAAGCCCTGGAAGGTCGCCTGCTGCTCGACCGGCAAGATCAGCTCCTGCTTGGCCTCGGCGGCATAGGCATAGTCGCGCTCGAAGGCGTGGAAGCCGGTATTGTGCTCGTGCACCCATTCGCCCGGCGGGATGTCGTCCGTGGCGAAGCCGATGATCTGGCCGAACTTGCGGATCGGCTCGTCCTTGGCGATCCGGGTCAGCGCGATCTTGTGGCCGCGCGGGATGCGCTTCAGCGCGGTGACCCCGGCTGCGCTGACACCGACATCGATCGGATCGACGGCGACCGCGACATTGTCGGCGGCATTGAGCTTCAGCGTGCGCGGCGGAACGGCTTTGTCGAGCATGATGATACCTTGGGACCGGCGGCTCCCCCGCCTCCCCCAAGCAATGCGCTGATTGCGGCCTTTTTTCAATCGGTTGAAACTGGGAGCTGAATTGCAGCACGCGACGGGCGGAATTCTGCTGGGTGGGTAAAGGCACCGGCTTTCGTCATGGTCGGGCTTGTCCCGACCATCCACGTCTTCGCTTCACCGATCGCGTTCGGTGTTCAAGACGTGGATGCTCGCCACAAGGGCGAGCATGACGGTAGTGCGCCCTCACCCCAGCCGCAGTTCGCGTACCACCTGCTCGACGATCGCCTCCCTGCTCGCCTCGACCTGGACGACGAGCGGCTTCTCGTCGGCGCCCGGCTCCTGCAACGTTGCGAATTGGCTGTCGAGCAGCGAAGGCGGCATGAAATGGTGCTGGCGCGCTGCCATGCGCTGGCCGATCAGCTCGCGCGAGCCCTTGAGATAGACCAGCGCGACGTCGGGGCGGTCCCCGACGATGACGTCACGATACGCCTTCTTCAGCGCCGAGCATGTGACGATGCCGTTGCCGCCGCTGTTGCGCAATTCGTCGATCCAGGCCGCGATCGCCGACAGCCAGGGCTTGCGATCCTCGTCGGTCAGCGGAATGCCCGAAGACATCTTCGCGACGTTGGCAGGCGGGTGGAACGAGTCGGCGTCGCGGAACGGCCAGCCGAGCCGCTCCGCCAGCCGCTCGCAGAGCGAGGTCTTGCCCGAGCTCGCCACGCCCATGACGACGATCACGGCGGGCGCGCCGGCGTCCTTGTCGAAAACCATCCGCGTCAGCCCTGCTTCTTCGGCTCGACATGGCCGCCGAAGCCGGCGCGCATGGCGGAGAGGATTTTTTCGGCGAAGGTGTGGTCCTTGCGCGAGCGGAAGCGGGTGTAGAGCGAGGAGGTCAGCACCTCGGCCGGCGTCGCGGTCTCGATCGCCGCCTGCACCGTCCAGCGCCCCTCGCCCGAATCCGAGACATGGCCGGAATAGGCGCCGAGCTCCTCGTCGGCCGCCAGCGCCTCGGCGGTGAGGTCGAGCAGCCAGGAGGTCACGACCGAGCCGCGCCGCCAGACTTCGGCGATCTCGGCGACGTCGAAATCGAAGCCGTACTCCTCCGGCAGGCCGTCCTTGGCCGAGGCGTTGCGCAGCAGGTCGAAGCCCTCGGCGAAAGCCTGCATCATCCCGTACTCGATGCCGTTATGGATCATCTTGACGAAATGGCCGGCGCCGGCCGGGCCGCAATGCAGATAGCCCTGCTCGGCCGTCGGATTGCGCCCTTCGCGATGTTTGGTCGGCTCGATCCCGCCCTTGCCCGGCGCCAGCGCCTTGAAGATCGGCTCCAGCCGGCCGAAGGTCGCCTTGTCGCCGCCGATCATCAGGCAATAGCCGCGATCGAGCCCGTGCACGCCGCCGGAGGTGCCGATGTCCAGATAATGCAGGCCCTTGGCCTCGAGCTCGCGCCCGCGCCGGACATCATCCTTCCAGAAGGCGTTGCCGCCATCGATCAGCGTATCGCCGGGGCTCATCATCGCGGCAAGGTCGGCGAGCGTCTTTTCGGTGATCTCGCCGGCCGGCAGCATGATCCAGATCGCGCGCGGCGCCTGAAGCTTCGCCACCATCTCCTTGAGGTCGCCGACATTGACGGCGCCGTCCTTGGCCAGCGTCTCGCCCGGCTTCGGGTCGCGGTCATAGACCACGCAAGTGTGCCCGGCGCGGTGCAGCCGCCGGACGATATTGGCTCCCATGCGGCCGAGGCCGACCACTCCAAGCTGCATCGCGAACGCTCCTGCTGCCGGCAGAGAGCCGGCTTTGGCGATGCTAAATGCCCCGATGAAAGCCGGCCGGCAAGCGTTGGCCGGCCGGCACGCTGGCTGCATCCTGTTGTCCGGACGCTCTGGCGGCCGGGCGAAAGCTTGCCTAAACCGCCTGGGCGCCTTCTGTTTCGAAGGCACGGATATCCACAGCGAAGGCAGGCAAAGGGAGCGTCATGGCGGCTGAAGGCTTCTCTCAGGATCTGGTTCAGGCCGTCGGGCTTCTGGGAGCGGGCGTCATCGCGGTGCCGATCTTCCGCAAGCTCAAGCTCGGCTCGGTGCTCGGCTATTTCGCCGGCGGCCTCGTCATCGGCCCCTCCGGCATCGGCCTGTTCTCCAATCCGGAAAGCGTGCTCCACGTCGCCGAATTCGGCGTCGTCATGTTCCTCTTCATCATCGGTCTGGAGATGCAGCCCTCGCGGCTCTGGAACCTGCGCGGCGAAATCTTCGGCCTCGGCGTCGCCCAGGTCGCGCTCTGCGGCGCGCTGCTGACTGGGGTCGGAATTCTCGCCGGGCTCAGCCCCACCGCGGCCTTCATCGCCGGCATGGGCTTCGTGCTGTCCTCCACGGCCGTCGTGATGCAGATGCTGAACGAGCGCGGCGAAGCCTCGACGCCGCAAGGCCAGCAGGCGGTCTCGATCCTCCTGCTCGAAGACCTCGCCATCGTGCCGCTGCTCGCCGTGGTCGCGGTGCTGGCCCCGGCCAAGGCCGCCAGCAGTGGTGGCCTGATGCCGCTCTTGATCGGTGTGGGCTCGCTGATCGGCCTCGTCGTCGCCGGCAAATGGCTGCTCAATCCAATGTTCCGGCTGCTCGCCAATGCCCAGGCCCGCGAGGTCATGACCGGCGCGGCGCTGCTCGTCGTGCTCGGTTCGGCACTGGCGATGCAGCTCGGCGGGCTGTCGATGGCGATGGGCGCCTTCCTCGCCGGCGTGCTGCTCTCGGAATCGACCTTCCGCCACCAGCTCGAGGCCGATGTCGAGCCGTTCCGCGGCCTCCTGCTGGGCATGTTCTTTCTCGCCGTCGGCATGTCGCTCGATCTCAAGCTGATCGCCCGGGAATGGCAGGTTGTGGCGCTGGGCGTCGCCGCCTTCATGCTGGTCAAGGCGACCGGCATCTTCATCGTCGCCAAACTGTTTCGCACCCGCACGCGCAACGCGATCACCCGCGTCGCATTGTTCTCACAGGGTGGCGAGTTCGCCTTCGTACTTTACAGCGCCGCCGCGGCAGCGGGCATTTTCGACGCGCGCATCAACGCCATCGCCAGCGCGATCGTGATCCTGTCGATGGCGCTGACGCCGCTGGTCGTGCTCGCCATCGACCGCTTCATGCCGCCTGAGCAGGAATCGCTGGATGGCGTCGAGCACGCCGAGGGCCTGAAGGGCCGCATCCTCGTCGTCGGCTTCGGGCGCTTCGGCCAGGTCGCGAGCCAGACCCTGCTCGCCCGCGGCTGCAGCATCTCGCTGATCGAGACCGACGTGGAGATGATCCAGGCCGCGGCGACCTTCGGCTTCAAGGTCTATTATGGCGACGGCACCCGCGCCGACATCCTGCACGCCTCCGGCGCCCATCAGGCCGAGGCGATCCTGGTCTGCGTCGAGAAGCGCGAGACGGCCAATGCGATCGTGCGGGTGGCGCAGGCCGAATTCCCGCATGCGAAGCTGTTCGTGCGCGCCTTCGACCGCGGCCATGCGATGGACCTGATCCGCGCGGGCGTCGACTACCAGATCCGCGAGACCTTCGAATCCGCCATGGTCTTCGGCGGCGAGGTCCTGCGCGCACTCGGCGTGCCGGAGGAGGAAGCTGCCGAAATCGTCGAGGATGTCCGCCGCCGTGACGCCGAACGCCTCGACCTTCAGGTCGCGAGCGACATCCATGCCGGCCAGGACCTGATCCATTACGGCAACCAGCCGACACCCGCTCCGCTCACCAAGCCGAAGTCGGCGGGCACGGTCATCGGCGATCTGCCGGACGCAGCCGGCGCCAAGTCGTAGAGGCCCGGCGCCGACCTCTGTCAGGGGAACATCAGCGGCAGCGGCTCGGCCTGCCAGGTGGGCTCGACCGCAAGCAGCCTGACCTCAGCCGGGGTAAGCCCCTCGCCAACGGCCTCGGCAGCGAAGCGTCCGGCACTTGCCGCGTCTGGGAAGCCGATTGCCACCAGCGTGTTGCCGGGCGCGTTCCGGTCGCGGGCGACGAAGCTCAGCTTAGCCCGCCCGTTCAGCCCGAGCCGGCCGACCCGCGCGAGCAGGGCTTCGCGCAGATTCTCGCGCCCCGCCGCGATCTCACAGAGGACGAGCGCCTCCATGGCGCTCAACCATTGCGGAAGGTGTAGCTGTAGCCGTTGATCGCCGGCACGCCGCCGAGATGGGCGTAGAGCACCTTCGATCCCGCCGGGAAGAAGCCCTTCTTCACCAGGTCGATCATGCCCTGCATCGATTTCCCCTCATAGACGGGGTCGGTCATCATGCCTTCGAGCCGGGCCGACAGGCGGATCGCCTCGATCGTCTCTTTCGAGGGCACGCCATAGACCGGATAGGCATAGTCCTCGTTCAGGACGATGTCGTCGGCGGTGATCTGCTTGCCGCCGACGAGCTCGGAGGTCTTCTGAGCGATGTCGAGCACCTGCGCCTTGGTCTGCGCCGGGGTGGCGGATGCGTCGATGCCGATGACATTGCGCTGGCGTCCGTCCTTGGCGAAACCGACCACCATGCCGGCATGGGTCGAGCCGGTGACGGTGCAGACGACGATGTAGTCGAACTTGAAGCCGAGCTCTTCCTCCTGCGCCCTCACCTCCTCGGCGAAGCTGACATAGCCGAGCCCGCCGAACTTGTGCACGGAGGCACCGGCCGGAATCGCATAGGGCTTGCCGCCCTTGGCCTTCACATCCTCCAGCGCCTTTTCCCAGCTCGCGCGGATGCCGATGTCGAAGCCCTCGTCGACCAGCTCGACATGCGCACCCATCACCCGCGACATCAGGATGTTGCCGACCCGGTCATAGACCGCATCTTCATGCGGCACCCAGCTCTCCTGCACGAGGCGGCACTTCATCCCGATCTTGGCGGCGGTCGCCGCGACCATGCGGGTATGGTTCGACTGCACCCCGCCGATCGAGACCAGCGTGTCGGCGCCCGACGCAATCGCATCCGGGACGATATATTCGAGCTTGCGCAGCTTGTTGCCGCCGAAGGCAAGGCCGGAATTGCAGTCCTCGCGCTTGGCATAGAGCGCGACGCCGCCGCCGAGATGGGCGGAAAGGCGCGGCAACTTCTCGATCGGCGACGGCCCGAAGGTCAGCGGATAGCGTTCGAACTTGGCGAGCATGGCGGGTTTCCCTTCTGAAATGGCCCGCAAACGCTAGCAAAACGTCCCTGAAAGGTGCTCCCGAATTTAGCCTCCAATTTTCTCTCTACTTTCGTTCAAGCCCCATTCTGGTAGTTTCAAGCAACATCGATTGCACTAAAAACGGAAGAATCGTTCATGGAGGCAGAACTCGACCGGACCGACCTCAGAATCCTGCGTCTGCTGCAGGCCGACGGGCGCATGGGCAATGCCGAGATCGCCAAGCGCGTGAACACCAGCGCCGCCACCTGCCATCGCCGCATCCAGCGCCTGTTCGCCGAGGGCTACGTCACCGGCGTGCGCGCACAGATCGATCCGCACAAGGTCGAGAAAGGTACGCTCGCCATCGTCGGCGTCGTGCTCGACCGCTCGACACCGGAGAGCTTCGGCCTGTTCGAGGAGGCGGTGAAAGCACTGCCGGTCGTGCTCGACTGCCACATCGTCGCCGGCGATTTCGACTATTTCCTCAAGATCCGCGTGCGCGACCTCGCCGACTTCAACAAGCTTCACGCGAAGACGCTGCTGGCGCTGCCGGGCGTGCGCCAGACCCGCACCTTCTTCGTGATGAAGGAGGTCATCGACAACGCGCCGCTGGAGTTTTGAAAGGGGCGCGCGGCCGCTCGAAAAAACTTTCGCCGACCGCATTGACTTGGAGTGCGCTCGAACTCGTAGCTTCCCGGGCGTCGTGATGAGAAGGCGGCCATGAAGATCGGTGAACTTGCCAGGCGATCGGGACTATCGGCCCATACGATCCGCTATTACGAGCGGATCGGGCTGCTGCCCTATGCCGACAGGGACCGGTCACGCCAGCGCGACTACGACGCCTCGATCCTGACCTGGATCGACTTCCTCGGTCGGCTCAAGACCACCGGCATGCCGATCCGCGAGATGCTGCGCTATGCGGCGTTGCGCGAAGAGGGAGCCGGCACGGAAGCCGAGCGTCGCCTGTTGCTGGAACGGCACCGCGAGCAGGTACGCGCTCGCGTCGCCGAACTCGAAGCCTGCCTTCTCGTCCTCGACACCAAGATCGCCGGCTATGCCGACATCGAGAAGAGGATCGAAGACCATGACGCACATCAACGCACACGCCGAAACCAGCAGGCTGGAGCGCGGCAGGCGGGCTCTCGCTGAGATCGACGGCGAAGCCGGTCACAGAGTGATCGCGGCGCTCGCCGACATCGCCCCGGATTTCGCCAACTACGTGCTCGAATTCTCGTTCGGCGACATCTATTCGCGGCCGGGGCTCGACCTGCGTTCCCGCGAGATCGCGACGATCGCGGCACTGGCCGCGTTGGGCAATGCCCAGCCGCAGCTCAAGGTCCATATCGAGGCCGGGCTGAACGTCGGCTTGTCGCGCCAGGAGATCACCGAGATCCTGATCCAGATGGCGGTCTATGCCGGCTTCCCGGCAGCGCTCAACGGACTGTTTGCGGCAAAAGAGGTCTTCGCCGCACGCGACCTCGCTGCTTGAACCGAGGCTGCAGCGGCCCCGCTGACACATGATCAGCGGGGTCCGAGCGTCACACCTGAATCAACCGCTGAACCTGCGCCCCGTCCAGCTCCGCCATCGGCCCGGCCAGCACGACCTCGCCGCGGTCCATCACGAACATCGTGTCGGCGAGGTCGCGGGCGAAGTCGAAATACTGCTCGACCAGCACGATCGCCATGCCGCCCTTCTGGCGGAGGTAGTCGATGGCGCGGCCGATATCCTTGATGATCGAGGGCTGGATGCCCTCGGTCGGCTCGTCCAGCACCAGCAGCCTGGGTCGGGTGACCAGCGCCCGCGCGATCGCGAGCTGCTGCTGCTGGCCACCCGAGAGGTCTCCGCCGCGCCGGCCCAGCATGGACTTCAGCACGGGGAATAGGTCGAACAGTTCATTCGGGATGAAGCGCTCCTTGCGGGGCAAGGGCGCAAAACCGGTTTCGAGGTTCTCCTTCACCGTCAGCAGCGGGAAGACCTCGCGGCCCTGCGGCACATAGGCGATGCCGGCGCGCGCCCTGTCCTCGCTGCGCAGCGCCGAGATATCCTCGCCATCGAGGCGGATATGGCCGCCCGAGATCGGCTGATGGCCGACGATGGCGCGCATCAGCGAAGTCTTGCCGACGCCGTTGCGGCCCATCACGCAGGTGACCTTGCCGAGCTCGGCGCTGACCGAGACGCGCCGCAGGGCCTGGGCGGCGCCGTAATGGAGGTCGATGGCTTCGACGTTCAGCATTTTGCCAGCTCCATCGGCGCCGCTTCGCGGCTTGTCCGGGATGACGGTGGCAGGAAACCAAGGATGCGAAACGTGACCATGCTAGCGCCCCAGATAGACTTCGACGACGCGCTCATTGGCGCTAACCTGATCGAGGGGGCCTTCGGCCAGCACCGAGCCCTCGTGGAGTACCGTCACCTTCACGCCGAGCTCGCGGATGAAGCCCATGTCGTGCTCGACCACGATCACGGAATGATCCCGCGCGATCTCCTTGAGCAGCACTGCGGTCTGCGCCGTCTCGCCGTCGGTCATGCCGGCGGCCGGCTCGTCGACCAGCAGAAGCTTGGGATCCTGCGCCAGCAGCATGCCGATCTCGAGCCACTGCTTCTGGCCATGCGAGAGCGAGCCGGCGAGCTTGTCCCGCTTGTCGGCGAGCTTGATGATGCCGAGGATCTCGTCGATCCGCTTCTGCTGGGGCCCTTCGGTCTGCCAGAACAGCGTCTTCAGCACCGTGCGCTTCGATTTCAGCGCCAACAGGATGTTGTCTTCGATCGTGTGGAAGTCGAACACGGTCGGCTTCTGGAACTTGCGGCCGATGCCGAGATTGGCGATCGCCGCCTCGTCGAGCCGGGTGAGATCCACCGAGCCGCCGAACATCACCGTACCTTCGTCGGGCCGGGTCTTGCCGGTGATGATGTCCATCATGGTGGTCTTGCCGGCACCGTTCGGGCCGATGATGGCACGCATCTCGCCGGGCTCGATGGTCAGCGACAGGCCGCGTATGGCCTTGAAGCCGTCGAAGGAGACGCTGACGCCGTCGAGATAGAGCAAGGAAGAGGTCAGGGCGCCGGGGGTGGGAGCGTTCATGTCGGTTACTCCGCCGGCGCCGGCTCGGCCGCTGGCACGGGCGCGGGCCGCTTGCGGCTCTCCCACCAGCCCTGCGCGGTCCCCAGAATGCCTTTCGGCATGAACAGCGTGACGAAGACGAAGAGCGCTCCGAGCGCGAACAGCCAGTACGGCGCCATGAAGCCGGAGGTGAACATCGTCTTGGCCCAGTTGACCACGACGGCCCCGAGCGCCGCACCGACCAGCGTGCCACGCCCGCCGACCGCGACCCAGATCACGGTCTCGATCGAATTGGCGGGAGCGAATTCGCTCGGGTTGATGATGCCGACCTGCGGCACGTAGAGCGCCCCCGCCACACCGGCCATGCAGGCCGAGACTGTGAAGACGAAGAGCTTGAAGCGGTCGACCCGGTAGCCGAGGAAGCGCGTGCGCGATTCAGCATCCCGGATCGCGATCACCACCTTGCCGAGCTTGGAGGTGACGATGCCCCGCGCGAGAAGGAAGCCGGCGATCAGCATCGTGCAGGTCATCGCGAACAGCGCCGCGCGCGTGCCCTGCGCCTGCACGTTGAAGCCGACAATGTCCTTGAAATCGGTCAGGCCGTTATTGCCGCCGAAGCCCATGTCATTGCGGAAGAAGGCGAGCAGCAGCGCATAGGTCAGCGCCTGCGTGATGATCGAGAGATAGACGCCGGTGACGCGGCTGCGGAAGGCGAACCAGCCGAAGACGAAGGCCAGCAGGCCGGGGACCAGCAGCACCATCAGCATGGCGAAGGGAAAGGACGAGAAGCCCCACCAGTACCAGGGCAATTCCCCCCAGTTCAGGAAGACCATGAAGTCGGGAAGGACAGGGTTGCCATAGACGCCGCGCGAGCCGATCTGGCGCATCAGGTACATGCCCATCGCGTAGCCGCCGAGCGCGAAGAAGGCGCCGTGGCCGAGCGAGAGGATGCCGCAATAGCCCCAGACCAGGTCGAGCGAGATCGCCAGCAGCGCGTAGCAGAGATACTTGCCCCAGAGCGACATGGTCGCGGTCGAGACATGGAAGGGCGAGCCGGCCGGGATCAGCAGGTTCGCCAGCGGCACCAGAAGGCCGATCGCAGCGACGATGGCGAGGAAGGCATAACCCCGCTTGTCCATGTTCGAGAGGAGGAAGCGCGTGATCATGCTTCCACCGCCCTGCCCTTGAGCGCGAACAGGCCGCGCGGGCGCTTCTGGATGAACAGGATGATGAAGACGAGCAGCGCAATCTTGCCGAGCACGGCGCCCGCATAGGGCTCCAGCAGCTTGTTGGCGACGCCCAGGCTCATCGCGCTGATCAGGGTGCCCCAGAGATTGCCGACACCACCGAAGACGACGACCATGAAGGAGTCGATGATGTAGCTCTGGCCGAGATTGGGGCTGACATTGTCGATCTGCGACAGCGCGACACCGGCCAATCCCGCGACGCCCGAGCCGAGCCCGAAGGTCAGCGCGTCGATCCGGCCGGTGCGAATGCCCATCGCCGAAGCCATGCGCCGGTTCTGGGTGACGGCGCGCATCTGCAGGCCCATCGGCGTAAGCTTCAGGATCGCCAACAGTGCCGCAAAGACGAGCGCGGCGAAAACGATGATCCAGAGTCGGTTCCAGGTGATGGCGAGACCGCCGAGCTCGAAGGCGCCGGACATGAAGGCTGGCGCGCCGACCTCGCGATTGGTCGGGCCAAAGGCGGTGCGCACCGCCTGCTGCAGGATCAGGCTGATGCCCCAGGTCGCCAGCAGCGTCTCCAGTGGCCGGCCATAGAGGAAGCGGATGACGCCGCGTTCGATCGCGATGCCGACCGCGCCGGCGACGATGAAGGCGGCCGGGATCGCGATCGCCAGCGACCAGTCGAACAGGTAGGGCGCATGGGCGCGGATGAGTTCCTGCACCACGAAGGTGGTGTAGGCGCCGAGCATCACCATCTCGCCATGGGCCATGTTGATCACGCCCATCACGCCGAAGGTGATGGCGAGGCCGATCGCGGCGAGCAGCAACACCGAGCCGAGCGAAAGCCCGTACCAGAGGTTCTGCCCGGCCCGCCACAAAGCGAGCTTGCCCTCGATCTCTGACATGGCGCGGGCCTGCGCTTCCTTCAGGCCAGGCGTGGCGTCGCCCGGCAGGGCGCGCAGCGTCGCCAGCGCATCCTGGTCGCCGCGCTCGCGCAGCACGTCGACCGCGGCGATCCGGTCGAAGGGCGGCGCGTCGGTCTTGACGATCAGGATCGCGGCCTGCGCCTCGCGCAGCGCCCGGCGCGCCCGGTCATTGCTCTCCTTGGCGATGGCAGCCTCGAGCACCGGCAGCACCGAGACGTCGCGCGCCCGGAACACCGCCTCGGCCGCCGCGACGCGCTTGGCCGGATCGGGGTTGATCAACCCGAGCCCGCCGAGCGCGCCCTGGATCACCCGGCGGACATTGTTGTTGAGCCTGACCGGGCTCAGCCCGGTCGGCGCGGCTGCGAGCGCCTGCCCGGTCCTGGCATCGAGAAAGCCACCTTCCTTGGTCTTCACCGCGACCGCCCCGCCGCCGGCGAGCAGGCGCCCATCGGCCAGTGCCTCGATGATCATGGCCGCATTCGGATGCGCACTCTGGACGAGGATGTCGATCGCACGCGCCGTGTCCGAGAAGCTGTCGGCGTTGAGGCGCGCGAAGGCGTCGTCGGGGCTCTGCGCGAATGCAGCGGTGGGCGCGGCGAAGAGAGCCGCGACGACGGCCAGCAATCGCAGGAGGCTACGGAGAGAAGGCATTATGCCGATGATCTCGGTTCGGGTCGTCCCGGGCGACCGGAGGGAGACCCGGGACCCATGCCTGAACCTCCGTCGGAAAGGCTCAGGCATGGGTCCCGGCTCTGCGCTTTGCTCCGGCCGGGACGACCGAGATGATTGAATTCCGGACGCGATGGATGTGATGGAATTCGAAGGGCGGCCGGGCGTTGATCGCCCGTGCCGCCCTTCCCCCTCTTAGCTCAGGTGCCGCTGCCGCCGCACTTGCCGGTCTTGACGTTGAAGTTGCCGCACTTCTTCTCGACCCAGTCGCCGATCAGGTCCTTGGAGCCGTCGAGCTCCTTCGACCAGGCGTCGCCGGCGACGAGATCGGTCTTCGAGACGACGTCGAACTGGCCGTCCGCCTTGATCTCACCGATCAGCACCGGCTTGGTGATGTGGTGGTTCGGCAGCATCTTCGAGACGCCGCCGGTCAGGTTCGGGGCCTCGATGCCGGGCAGCGCGTCGATCACCTTGTCCGGATCGGTGGACTTGGCCTTCTCGACCGCCTTGACCCACATGTTGAAGCCGATGACATGGGCCTCCATCGGGTCGTTGGTGACGGCCTTGTCGTTCTTCTTGTAGGCCTTCCACTGCTTGATGAAGGCCTCGTTCTCCGGCGTCTTGACCGACTGGAAGTAGTTCCAGGCGGCGAGATGGCCGACCAGCGGCTTGGTGTCGATGCCGGCGAGCTCTTCCTCGCCAACCGAGAACGCCACGACCGGGATGTCGGTCGCCTTGATGCCCTGGTTGCCGAGCTCCTTGTAGAACGGCACGTTGGCGTCGCCGTTGATGGTCGAGACCACGGCGGTCTTCTTGCCGGCGGTGCCGAACTTCTTGATGTCGGAGACGATGGTCTGCCAGTCGGAATGGCCGAACGGGGTGTAGTTGATCAGGATGTCCTCGGACTTCACGCCCTTGGACTTGAGGTACGCCTCGAGGATCTTGTTGGTCGTGCGCGGATAGACATAGTCGGTGCCGGCCAGCACCCAGCGCTCGACCTTCTCCTCCTTGGCAAGGTAGTCGACGGCTGGGATCGCCTGCTGGTTCGGCGCGGCGCCGGTGTAGAAGACGTTGCGCTCGCTTTCCTCGCCCTCGTACTGGACGGGGTAGAACAGGATCGAGTTCAGCTCCTTGAACACCGGGAGCACCGACTTGCGCGAGACCGAGGTCCAGCACCCGAACACGGCCGCGACCTTGTCCTTGACGATCAGCTCGCGCGCCTTCTCGGCGAAGAGCGGCCAGTTCGAGGCCGGGTCGACCACCACCGCCTCGAGCTTCTTGCCGAGCACGCCGCCCTTCTTGTTCTGCTCCTCGATGAGCATGAGCATGACGTCCTTCAGCGTCGTCTCCGAGATCGCCATGGTGCCGGAGAGCGAGTGCAGGATGCCGACCTTGATGGTCTCTTGCGCCTGCGCCGGCAGCAGCGAGGAGAGAACAGTGGCGCCCGCGAAGGCGGCGCCGATGACCGTGCGACGAGTGAGTTTCACTGCGATGTCCCCCGAGGGTCCCTGTTGACCGCGCCCCTCCCGGGCGCAGTTGCCTTGTCGGCTGGCGTAGGGATCGCAAGCGACGTGCCAACCCGGCGAAAGGCCATCTCGGCACCGCAACAAGGCGTGCTCAGGGCAGCTTTCGGAGCGATTTCCTGCGGGCTCGCCGCAATTTGACGCAAGGAAGATGCGGAGCGGCCGCACATGGTCACGCCATAGGCAGATTGCGAGCCTATAAAATAGGCAAAACTATCAAGAGCCGGCCCATTGCCCGGTTTTATTGCAATCCTGAGGTCTGTGAAGCGCTCAATCTTTACCGTTTACGAGGTGCCGGGAATCACCCTAGCCTCTCCTTGTCGGTAACAACTGAAAGGAGGTGATCCAGTGTCTCATTGTCATCAACCGCTGTCGCGGGGGGCGCATGGCCTGGACTCGTCCCATGAGGGGTTCGGTTGCGCGTGAGTTTCCGTGACGCTTAGCCCTGTTACCGGGGCTGCGGTTCGGCAATGGAAGGGCTGCCCGCAAGGGCAGCCCTTCTCCGTTTGGAGCAGCAGTTCTGCACAGGCCGTTCTGGCGCCCTCGCCCGTGGCGTGGCAGAAACCCTCCATGTCCTTCGCGCCCAGCAGCCGTTGACGAGGCCCGAGCCTTTGTCCCGCCCCGATTCCGACCTCTCCCGCGACGCCATCCTCGCCTTCATCGAGGAGGAGCGCGCCGCCGGCCGCGAACCCGGTCGGCGCGACATCGCTAAGGCCTTCCAGCTCGATGCCGGCGGCAAGATCTGGCTGAAGCGCCTGCTGCGCGAGCTCGAGCTTGAAGAGAATGGCGGCACAGGCCCGGTCAAGCCACACGCCGCCCTGCCCGCCGTCCTGCTCTGCGAGATCAAGACGCGCGACCGCGAGGGCGATCTCGTCGCCGCCCCGCTCGAATGGAACGAGGATGACCAGGGCGAGGCGCCAAAAATCCTGATCGAGCGCCAGCGCGAGTTCCGCCGCAAACCCAGGACGCCAACCGCCGCTGCCCCGGGTATCGGCGATCACGTCCTGCTCAAGCTGACGCGGCTGCGCGGCGTCGACGGCTATCAATGGTCCGGCCGCACGCTCAAGGTGATGGGCAAGGCCAAGGCGCAGGTGCTCGGTATCTTCCGCGCCTTGCCAGATGGGTCCGGCCGGCTCGTCCCCGTCGACAAGAAAGCGCAGGGGCGCGAGGCGCTGATCCCGAAGGGGCAGACCGGCAACGCCGAGGATGGCGATCTCGTCTCGGTCTCTCTTGCCCGCGAAAGCCGCTTCGGCCCGCCGCAGGCCAGGGTGCGCGAGCGCCTGGGCTCGCTGAAATCCGAGCGCGCGGTCTCGCTGATCGCGATCCACGCCCATGGCATCCCCAACGAATTCCAGCCGGCGACGATCGCCGAGGCGGAAGCGGCAAAGCCCGCCACGCTCGCCGGCCGCGAGGATTGGCGCACCCTGCCGCTGATCACCATCGATCCGGCCGACGCCAAGGATCATGACGACGCCGTCCATGCCGCGCCCGATGATGACCCGGACAACCCCGGCGGCCATGTCGTCACCGTCGCCATCGCCGACGTCGCGTCTTATGTCCGCCCCGGCTCGGCGCTCGATCGCGAGGCGCTGGAGCGCGGGAATTCGGTCTACTTCCCCGACCGCGTCGTGCCGATGCTGCCCGAGCGGATCTCGAACGATCTCTGCTCGCTGCGCGGCGGCGAGGACCGCCCGGCGCTGGCCGTCCGCTTGATCCTCAAGGCCGACGGCTCGAAGAAGAGCCACAGCTTCCATCGCGTCATGATGCGCTCGGCGGCAAAGCTCTCATATCAACAAGCCCAGGCCGCGATCGACGGCAAGACGGACGATCTCACCGACCCGATCCGGCAGAGCATCCTGATGCCGCTCTGGGCTGCGTACGGCTCGGCCGCTCGTGCCCGCGACGCGCGCCAGCCGCTCGATCTCGACTTGCCCGAGCGCAAGCTCGTCCTCGACGCCGACGGCAAGGTCACCCGCGTGATCGTGCCGGAGCGGCTCGCCGCGCACCGGCTGATCGAGGAGTTCATGATCCTCGCCAACGTCGCAGCGGCCGAGACACTGGAGAAGGCCAAGAGCCCGCTGATCTATCGCTGCCATGACGAGCCCTCGCTCGAGAAGATGCGGGCGCTCGGCGAGGTCCTGGCCTCGATCGGCATCAAGCTGCCGAAGGACGCGGCGCTGCGGCCGGTGCTGTTCAACCGCATCCTCGCCATGATCAAGGGCTCGGAGAACGAGCTCCTGATGAACGAGGTCGTGCTGCGCACCCAGGCGCAGGCCGAATATGTCGCCGAGAACTACGGGCATTTTGGCCTGAACCTGCGCCGCTACGCCCATTTCACCTCGCCGATCCGCCGCTATGCCGACCTGATCGTGCACCGTGCCCTGATCTCCGCGTTGAAGCTGGGCGATGACGGCCTGCCGAAAGCGACGACGCTCGCCGAGCTGCGCGAGGTCGCGACTAGGATCTCGGCGGCCGAGCGGCGCGCCATGGCGGCCGAGCGCGAGACCACCGACCGGCTGATCGCGCATTTCCTCGCCGATCAGATCGGTTCGAGCTTCGACGGGCGCATCGCCGGCCTCAACCGTGCCGGCCTCTTCGTCAAGCTCGACGGCACCGGCGCCGACGGCTTCATCCCGGCCTCGACCCTGGGCGCCGACTACTACCGCCATGACGAGCGCGCCCATGCGCTGGTGGGCGACCGGACCGGCGAAAGCTGGCGCCTCGGCGACCGCGTCCATGTCAAACTGGTCGAGGCGGCGCCGGTCGCAGGGGCGCTCCGCTTCGAGCTGCTCACAGAGGGCAGGCCCGCGACATCCGACCGCTCTGGCAAAAGGTCACGCCCTGCTTTACCTATGGGGCGAAAGAAGGGCCGGCCCCCGCCTACACGATCAGGCCGCAGACGCTGATGCCCTGAACCACGAAGACTCTCCATGTCCATACATTGTCACCATCCCAAGCCGGTCCAGGCTCGCGACTGGCGTCAGGCTATGCGTCGCGGCCTCTTCGGCCGTTGCCCGCATTGCGGCCAAGGCAAGCTCTTCCGCGCCTTCCTGAAGCCGGTCGATTCCTGCGAGGCCTGCGGCGAGACCCTGCACCACCAGCGGGCCGACGACCTGCCGCCCTATATCGTCATCACCATCGTCGGCCACGTCGTCGTCGGCGGCATCCTGCTGGCGGAGAAATACGCCGACTGGTCGATCGCCCTGCATCTCTGGGTCTGGCTGCCGCTCACCGTCTTCCTCAGCCTGGCGCTGATGCAGCCGGTCAAGGGCGCGGTCATCGGCCTGCAATGGGCCCTGCGCATGCACGGTTTCGGCGGCGCCATGCCCAAGCCCGAGCGGCAGCCCGCCATGAAGGCGATCGGCGGTAGATGAACGACCACACCATCACCCTGACCCAGGCCGAGCGGGCGCGCACCAACGTCAACCTGCGCCCGCGCGATGCCGCGACCATGCTGATTCTCGATCATTCCGGGAAGAAGCCCAGGGTGCTGATGGGCAAGCGCCATCCCGGCCACAAGTTCATGCCGGGCAAATACGTTTTCCCGGGCGGGCGCATCGAGCCGGGCGACCGCCGCATGGCCGCGACCGGCGCCCTCGCCGGCCCTTGCGAGCAGCGTCTGCTCGCCCGCTGCGTGCGCCCGAGCGTCCAGCGCGGCCGAGCACTGGCGCTGGCGGCGATCCGCGAGACCTTCGAGGAAACCGGCCTGATCTTCGGCAGCGCCGATTACGGCGCGCCCGAGAACCCGCCCGAGGGCGTCTGGGCGGATTTTGCCGCCAAGGGCGTCTTCCCCGATCTCGGCGCCATCACCTTCGTCGCCCGCGCCATCACGCCGCCGCGCCGGCCCAAACGCTTCGACACCCGCTTCTTCGCGGTCGACGCTCGCGCCGTCGCCGGCAAGGTCGAGGGCGTGATCGGGCCCGATTCGGAGCTCATCGACCTCGTCTCCGTCACCTTCGACGAGGCGCGCGAGCTCGACCTGCCGACCATCACCAAGGTGATCATCGCCGAGGTCGAGGAGCGCTTGAAGGCCGGATTCGCCCAGTATCTGCCGGTTCCGTTCTACTGGGAGAAGCGCGGCAGCTTCGTGCGCGAGCTGCTCTGACGCGATCTGCGAGGGAAAATCGGGCAGCTGGCCCGATATTCCTTGACTTGCCGGCGCCGATACGGCATTCCCCGCCCATCGGATTGCCGGGCTCGCCCGGCCATTTTGTTTTAGTGCGGGCCCAGGCGGCCCCATCTGTTCGAGGGCTCCGCCATGGCCAAGGCCGTGACCATCAAGATCAAGCTCATCTCGACCGCGGACACCGGGTACTTCTACGTGACCAAGAAGAACTCGCGTACGATGACCGAGAAGATGTCGAAGAAGAAGTACGACCCCGTCGCGCGCAAGCACGTCGAGTTCAAGGAAACCAAGATCAAGTGAGGCCTTCCGCCTGACTGCTTGATCTGGTTTTGAAGAACCGCCCCTCGCAGGGCGGTTTTTTCGTTCTGGGGGAATCGCGGCCAGCGCTGTTTGGGAGTGCGCGGCGCCATTTCCCTGGCGTCCTGGCCTCGGATGCCGCGGCCTCAGCCTTCGCCGGCCGAGCGCTCTTTCAGCAGCTCGTTCAGGCGGTCCTGCTTCTCGTTGAGCAGATCCGACAATCTCTCCTCGCTCCCGGAGCCGGATGCGGCGGTAGCTTGTTCCGTCAGGTCGGAAATCTGCCGGCGCAACAGTGCGATCAGATCGTCCAGCGCTTCGCGATTGCCGTTCTCCGCCATGGCTGCTGTCTCCATTCGTTCTCGACGCCAAGCGGCGAATGACCTGCAGGCGACGACCGCAAGGCGAGATCATAGCCGCCGTCCGATAACTCGGCAGCTGATAGATTTGCTCCATGGCGAGGCAAATTCAATCGGCGCATTCGTAGCAACCGACTCGAATCCTTGGCGCCGCAAGCGGGAGCGGCAAGGGCATCGGCCCGCCTGCCGCCCCTTGGGGACCAACACGGAGAACGGTTAGATTCTTAGTGTTCGCGGCAAACAAGCTGTAGGCACGATAGGTGAGCCTTTGAAACCGCTCTGCCGACCCCAGCGTAATCGATCCGGGTGGGTTGCAGGGAGATCTGACCATGCAAGCCAAGATTACTGGACCTCTTGCAGGCTGCATCTTACTGGCAGTCTGCAATACCGCCCCCACCTCGGCTATGGCCGAAGACGTCTGTGCGGGGTTGAACCGAAAAGAACGATCCGACTGCCTGAAGCTTTCGTCGCGGATCAAGTCGCAGCTGATGCTGCAATACAGCGCCCTCGGCGTCGGTTCGGGCAATAGCGTCAGCGGCGGCTCCGGCGCATCCGGCACCGGCATCGGCGGCGGCCGTGGCGGCGACGGGCCGTCGGGCGGCGGGAACAGCAGCGGCGGCACCGGCCCGTCGGCGGGCAACAACGGCGGCGGCGGCGCGTCCGGCCCCGGCGGCGGCCTACCGGGGGGCGGTACGCCCGGAGGCGGAACCGGATCACGCGGCATCGGGATCGGGGTGGCTGCCGGCGTCAACGCCGGCGGCACCCGCGCAGGCGCCCGGGTCGGGACCGGGGTCGGCAGCAGGGGGATCGGCGCGACCGCCGGACTCGGCGCTGACATCGGCGGCAACTCGGTCAATGGCGGCTTCGTCGCCGGCGCCAATTACGGGAACATCGGCGCAGGCGTCGGCGCGGGCGCGAATGTCGCGGGCGCCAATGTCGGGGCGGGCGTCGGCGCCGGCGTCAATGGCGGCGGCGCAGGCGCCGGTATTGGCGCCGGAGCCAGCGTCGCAGGTGCCAATCTCGGCGCGGGTGTCGGGGCCAGTGCCAACAATAGCGGCGTGGGGGCCGGTGTCGGGGCTGGAGCCGATGTTGGCGGCGCCAATGCCGGCGCGAGCGTCGGTGCCGGCGCCAACAGTAGCGGCGTCGGGGCCGGCGTCGGAGCCGGAGCCAATGTCAGCGGAACCAGCGCCAATGCCGGCGTCGGTGCCGGCGCCAACAACAGCGGCTTGGGAGCCGGTGTGGGGGCCGCAGCCAATGTCGGCGGAACCAGCGCCAGCGCAGGCGTCGGTGCAGCCGCGAACAGCGGCGGCATCGGAGCAGGTGTCGGAGCCAGTGTCGGGGGCGCCAGCGTCGGTGCCGGCGCCGGTCTCGGCGGCGGCGGCCTGGGCGCCGGCCTCGGGGCCAATGTCGGCGGGCTCGGCGTAGGCGTGGGTGCCGGCGCCGGAAACGGTGGCTCGTCGACCGGGTCGGACGGCTCCACCCCGAGGTGAAAGCGGCCGGCGTTGCCTCCGCGGATCGGAGGCAACGCCGGTCGTCGCGGCAGCGCCGCTCAGAAGGCCGGCTTCGGCACGAACAGGCAGATCGGCCGCTGCGACGGCGCGATCACCGAACCGGTCAGCATCCCGCCGCTGCGGCAGATGTGGAAGCGGCCATCCATCGAGGCGCGCGTGTCTCGTTCCGCCACGAAATGCCCGTCATGGGTGAGGTATCCGCCGGGAACGATGCGCGGTTCGGGTTCGCGCGCATCGGCATCGAGCCCCATCGGCCAGCAATCGCGGTCGCTGCAGCAATCGTAAGGGTACCAGCTATGCGCGTGAACAGGCCCTCCGCCCCACGGCAGCAATGCGAGGCAGAGCGCCGATGCGATGAAACGCATGGGTCGCTCCTTGGAGTCCGCTTTACCGATGAGGCCATGCCGGCCGGATCGGCGTCGGCTCTTGCGAGGATATAAGGCCAGCAGCTTCGCAGCCGAATAGCAGGGCATGCGAATCGTTGTCAGGTTAGCACGAGACGACGATGGGTAATGCAGCCTTGCATCCCCTTCGGCGCCTAGTTCTTGGCCAGTATTCGCCGATGGACTCGCCAGTCGCCTTCGACGCGAGCAGTTCGATCCATCTACCCGCCAAGCGCTGGCGCCGGGAGCGTCGATCTTCTAGCTTGCAGGCGCGGCTCAGGCCGCGCCATCCGCAGGAGCACCCTTGAGCAACGGCCCCGATCCAGCCGAACAGCACCCGCGCCCGGGCGGGCTGGTGCGCGGCTTCCTGCGTCTGATCGTCGAGGTCGACGAGTCGCGCCGCTGGGCGCACCGGGTGCGGGCCGCGCTGCTCCTGTTGTTGCTGCTCGTCGGTTTCGGTGTGCTCGGCTACTGGATACCGGAGCTGGTCGAGCGCAATCTGCGCTGAAGCGCGTTCCACGAAAACAAGGTGGCCGGCCGACGGCGGGGCTGAGGAGGCCAGGATCCCGTCATCGACCGGCCGAGCCCAGCGGTGACCCAGGAGATGCGGCGGAACCTGGGCTTCCGAAGGGCGTTCCGGACGGCTGCTCGGCAGCCGCTCTCGTGGAAATCACCCTACGCGGAAGGCCCCTCGAATCAATCGGAGACGATTGATTCACCATTATTCATCGAAACTTAACCCTACTTGGCAACCTTACCGCCCCGGCGCTTGCGTTCAGGCGGCATTGGCCACGATGACGCGATTGCGGCCGGCGGCCTTGGCCCGGTAGACCGCCTCGTCGGCCCGCTTCATCATCTCGACCGGCCCGCCATCGCCTGCCCGCCGGCTGGCGACGCCGATCGACACCGTCACCGGGATCGCGCGCTGCCCGCGCTGGATCTGGAAGGGCTCGCCCTCCACGCGCTGGCGGATGCGCTCCGCGACGGCCTGGGCCGCATCGAGCGCCGTATCCGGCAGTACGACGACCATCTCCTCGCCGCCCATGCGCGCCACCAGGTCGATGCCGCGGGTGCAAGCGCGGATCCGGTCGGCGAAGTCGCGCAGCACCTCGTCGCCGGCGTCATGCCCCCATGTGTCGTTGACGATCTTGAAACGGTCGACGTCGAGCACCAGCAGCGACAGCGCCCGCGCCCTGAGCGCCGACTCGTCGAACAGGGTCGCAAGCCGGGTGTCGAGATAGCGGCGGTTATGGAGGCCCGTGAGCTGGTCCATCACCGCCATTTCCATCGAGGACTGCACGCTGTCGCGCAGCCGCTCGGTGAAACGCTTGCGGCGGACCAGCGTCCGGGCTCGCGCCAGCAGTTCGTTGCGGTCGATCGGCCGGACCAGGAAGTCGTGCGCGCCGATCTCCAGACCTCGCAGCACGCGCGACTTGTCCTCGGCCTCGCCGAGCAGCAGCACGGAGAGATTGCGCGTGCGCTCCAGCGAGCGCAACTGGCTGCAGAGCCTGAGCCCGTCGTAATTCTGCAGGTCCAGGCTCACCAGCACGATCTCGAAATCGCCCTCGGCGGCGCGGGTGAGCGCGGCCTGCGCATCGGCCTCGGTCTCGATCGAATGGAAGGCCGATAGCGCCTGCGCGAGGCGCTCGGCGATCAGCGGCCGGTCCTCGATCAGGAGGACACGGCCGTTGAGCCCGGTCTCGGCTGCGGCCGCGGCCAGCGGATCGGCAATGCCGAGCTGGCGCGAGGCGAGCGCGCGCTGGCGCAGTTCGTCGGTGACCGATTTCAGGCGGACGAGGCTGCGCACCCGCGCGAACAGCGAGGTGTCGTCGATCGGCTTGGTCAGGAAGTCGTCGGCGCCGGCATCGAGCCCTTTCAGCCGGTCGCTCGGCTGGTCGAGCGCCGTCACCATCACCACCGGGATATGGGCGGTGGTCGCGCTGTTCTTCAGCCGGCGGCAGACCTCGAAGCCGTTCATGCCGGGCATCATCACGTCGAGCAGGACGATGTCCGCCTCGCCGCGCTCGCAGATCGCCAGTGCATCGATCCCGTTCGTCGCGGTGATGACGTCGAAATACTCCGCGCCAAGCTTGGCTTCGAGCAGCTTCACATTCGCAGGAATGTCGTCGACGACCAGAACCCGGGCGGACATGGCTCAGCGTTTCCCTTCAGGCCATGCCGACATAGGCGCGCACGGTCTCGAGGAACTTGCCCACCGAGATCGGCTTCGAGATATAGGCCTCGCAGCCGCCCTCGCGGATGCGCTCCTCGTCGCCCTTCATCGCGAAGGCGGTGACCGCGATCACAGGAATCGACTTCAGCGCGTCGTCCTCCTTGATCCATTTCGTCACCTCCAGCCCGGAGACCTCCGGCAGCTGGATGTCCATCAGGATCAGGTCGGGACGATGCGTGCGCGCCAGCTCGATCGCCTCGATGCCGTCGGCCGTCTTGAGGGTCGCATAGCCATGGGCCTCCAACAGGTCGTTGAAGAGCTTCATGTTGAGCTCGTTGTCCTCGACGATCAGAACCGTCTTCTTCATCTGTCCCCCAGTCCGTCCAGTCCCGGTCATCCGATGTCGGATTTCTCAGGCTGTCGGCCGCGTTCAGTGCTAGGTTTAACATGCGAGCAGTTGACGAAACGCAAACCCGAAACCCGACTCGCCGATCATAGATAGATGGCCATGGCTCACCCGATCACCAGCGAGGAAGCGCAGACCCTTGCGCTCAAGGCCCTCGCCTTCCTGGCTTCCGAGCCGGAACGCCTGGAACCGTTCCTGGCCGCCACCGGCCTCGGCCCCGCCACCCTGCGCAGCGCCGCGCAGGAGCCCGGCTTCCTGCTCGGCGTGCTCGACCATCTCTGCGCCAGCGATTCGCTGCTGCTCGAGTTTGCCGGAAATCTCAGCCTGAAGCCCGAAATGGTGGCGCAGGCGCGCGAAGTCCTGGCCGGCCCGCCCGAAGCCTACGAACCGTGACCGGCGCAGCCGACCTCGCCCTCTCCGCCCGGGCGCTCTGCCGCGACTGCCTGCGCGATCATGACGAGGCGCGCGCGCCGGTGCGCCGCTGCCCATCCTGCGGTTCGCCGCGACTGCTGCGCCATGCCGAGCGCGACAGCCTGCACCTCGCCCATATCGATTGCGACGCCTTCTATGCCGCGATCGAGAAGCGCGACGATCCCAGCCTGCTCGACAAGCCGGTGATCATCGGCGGCGGCAAGCGCGGCGTGGTCTCGACCTGCTGCTACATCGCCCGCATGTCCGGCGTGCGCTCGGCCATGCCGATGTTCCAGGCACTGAAGGCCTGCCCGGAAGCCACCGTGATCAAGCCGGACATGGCGAAATACGTTGCTGTCGGCCGCCAGGTCCGCAGATTGATGCAGGAGCTGACGCCATTGGTCGAGCCGCTCTCGATCGACGAGGCCTTCCTCGATCTCGGCGGAACCGAACGGCTGCACCATGCCAGCCCGGCGCTTACCCTCGCCCGTTTCCAGCGCCGGATCGAGGACGAGATCGGCATCACCATCTCGGTCGGGCTCTCCTATGCCAAGTTCCTCGCCAAGGTCGCCTCCGACCTGGACAAGCCCCGCGGCTTCTCGATCATCGGCCAGGCCGAGGCTGTTGCCTTCCTGGCCCAGAAGCCGGTCGGGATGATCCCCGGCATCGGCAAGGCCGGCGCGGCGAAGCTGGCGCAGTCGGGCTTCCGCGTCATCGGCGACCTCGCCAAGGCCGAGATCGCGACGCTCTACCGCCTCGTCGGCAAGGACGGGCCGCGCCTCAGGAACCTCGCGCTCGGCATCGACCCGCGCAAGGTCACGGTCGAGCACGAGGCCAAGACTGTCTCCTCCGAGACGACGCTGGATGTCGATCTCGCCCGCTTTGAGGAGCTGGAGCCGATCCTGTGGCGGCTCTGCGAGAGGACCTCGCAGCGATTGAAGGCTCAGGAGCTCGCCGGGCGTACCGTTACGCTCAAGCTCAAGACCCACGACTTCCACATCATCACCCGCGCAGCCCGCCTGCCCGAGCCGAGCCAGCTCGCGGCGCGCTTGTTTTCCGCGGGACGCGACCTGCTCAAGCGCGAATGCACCGGGCCGCGCTACCGGCTGATCGGCATCGGCATGAGCGATTTCTCCGATCCGGCCGAGGCCGATCGCGGCGATCTCGCCGACCAGCAGACGCCCAGACTGAAAGCGATGGAAAGCGCCCTCGACAAGGTCCGCGCCAAATTCGGCGATGCCGCGATCGAGAAGGGTCTGTCGCTGCGCGATACGCGCCGTCGCACTACTTCGAGCAGTCGCTCGCCGGAAGCAGATCCAGACGCGTGAGCGTGCCGCGCAGGGCGAACGAGCCGTAATCCAGCCGGATCGCGCCAGTGACGCCGTTCTCATAGAGCTCGAAGGACACGGTGTAAGCCGGTGTGCTCTCTCCGGAACCGACCTTGAAATAGGAGATCGTCACCGGCCAGCGCGCGAGCTTCGCGAATTCCGGCTTGCGCAGCGGCGCCTCCGCGGCCGGCGTCGTGATCTTGCGGCCGATCACCGAGAGCGTGTCGTAGACGTCCTTGCCGGAATTGGCGCCATCATAGAGACGGACATTGAGGGTGTTCTTGCCCTCGCGCGCCGCCTGGATCACCGCCTTCATCTGCTCGTTCGGGAACATCGCGGCGCTCGGCTCGCGATGCGTCTCGGCCTTGGGCGCGCGCAGCTGCACCTCGTAGCCGGCCTCGCCCTTCTTCGCCGTGCCGTCGACGATATCGGCCGGCGCGCCGGCAGCCGAGCTTTCGGTCTTGAAGCGATAGCTCTTCGCATCGCCTTCCTCGAAGCTCGTCGTGCGCGCATCGATCACCCGCGGCCCGCCCTCGCTGGTCAGCTCGGTGACCTGCCGAAACGAGAGCGCATAGCCGTCGCAGGCATCGCCGGAGAAGTCGAAGGCGATGCGGCCGCGTGCCGTGGTGATGTCGCGCGAGGGCTTGCCGTCATCGAGGACGAGATCATAGACAGCCCGGTGCGGCACCAGAACGACACGCCCCGCCGAAGCAGGGGCCGGACTCTGCGCCCAGGCTCCCGTCGCCGCCATCACCGCCAGGCCTGCGATCCCGCCGCGATACGTCTTCATGCCGATCCTCGATTCGCGCTCTTAGCCGGGGCGAACTGCAGCCCTGCAAATCTAGGTGCATCGCGGCAATGGCGCAAACAAGGCGGGCAATGCAGCTTGCGCCCGTCACGCCTCGGCGGAGCAAAGCTCCGCTCGGGCCGCGGCCAGGATCTCGTCCGACAGCGCCGCGTCGTCGACCATGCGGGCAAGGACGAGCGCGCCGACCAAGGTGGCGTAGCTCGCAATGGCGCTGGTTCTGCGCTCGTCTGCGGTTGCGCCCGGCGTGATGGCGCAGAGACCCTTGATCGCCGCCCGCACACCCTCCGTCGCAGCAAGGCGCGACGCCTCGCCCTGGCGCGCAGTGTCGCTGCCAAGCGCCGCGACCGGACAGCCATGGCCGGGATCGTCGCGATGCGCCGGTGACAGATAGCGATCGATGATCGCCCGCCGCGGCGCTTGCGGCTCAGACGCCCTCGCCTCGGCAGCCGATTGACCGGAGTGGACGAAGGCGCGCCCGAGGGCCTGGGCCGCGAGATCGTCCTTCGACGAAAAGTGCCCATAGAAGCCGCCATGGGTCAGGCCGACCGCCTTCATCACATCGGCGACGCCGACTCCGTCGAAACCGCGCTCACGGAACAGCGTCGCTGCCGTGTCGAGAATGCGCTCGCGGTTCTCCGCCATCTGTTCGCGGCTCACCCGCATCGATCGGCTCCTTCGATAATCGTCAATTCAACCCTTGACTCTTTATATGATGCTGATCATGTAAATTCAATCATGATAATCATCATGAAAAACCAACGCTGAAATCCAACAGGAATTCGACATGGCAACGCAGCAGCTCGGCACCGCCCTCATCACCGGCGCCTCCACCGGAATCGGCGCCGTCTACGCCGACAGACTGGCCCACCGCGGCTATGATCTCGTCCTCGTCGCCCGCGACGAGGCCCGGCTCACCGCACTGGCCGAGCGCCTTCGGCGCGAGACCGGCCGCAAGGTCGAATGGCTCAAGGCCGATCTGACGGCGAAGGCGGATCTTGCCGAAGTCGAGCGGCGCCTGCGTGAGGACGAAAGCCTGACCCTGCTCGTCAACAATGCCGGCATGTCGGTCTCCGGCACGCTGGTCGACGGCGACATCGACCGCTTCCAGGCCATGATCGAGCTCAACGTCATCGCCCCGACCCGTCTCGCTGCCGCCGCGGCTCGCAATTTCGTGACCCGCAAGCAGGGCACGATCATCAATGTCGCCTCGGTGCTGGCGCTCGCGCCGGAGCTGTTCAACGGCAGCTACAGCGGCACCAAGGCCTATGTGCTGAACCTCAGCCTATCCTTGCAGAAGGAGCTCGAACCGGCCGGCGTCAGGGTCCAGGCGGTGCTTCCCGGCGCCACCCGTACCGAGATCTGGGCCCGGGCCGGCGTCGATGTCGCCGGCTTCCCGCCCGAAATGATCATGGAGGTCGACGACATGGTCGATGCGGCGCTGGCCGGCTTCGACCAAAACGAGCCCGTCACCATTCCGTCGCTGCCTGACCAAGCCGAATTCGAGCGCTACACGGCGGCGCGCTTGGCGCTCGGTCCCAATCTCTCGCGCAACGCGCCGGCCGAGCGCTACCTGGCGAAGCGTTCCGCCGCCTGACCTCACCCTGCCCGGCAGGCGCATCGGCCACGCCGCACCGCGCTTGCGGGCCGGCCTGCCATCGGCGATGAAAGGCTCCTGTCCAGCGCAGGCCGGGAGCCTCTCATCATGAACGCCATCGACACCAAGCTCGCTGCCCTCGGCATCACCCTGCCCGCCCCGGCCGCGCCGGTCGCTAACTACGTGCCCTATGTCATCACCGGCAACCTCCTGATCATCTCCGGCCAGCTCTGCTTCGGCCTCGACGGCAAGCTGTCCGATGCGCACAAGGGCAAGCTCGGCGGCGAGATCTTCAACGAGGCCGGGCTCGAGGCGGCCAAGCTCTGCGCCATCAACGTGCTCGCCCAGGCCAAGGCGGCGCTTGGCGGCGACCTCGGCCGGATCAAGCGCTGCGTCCGCCTCGGCGGCTTCATCAACGCCACCCCGCATTTCGCCGCCTTGCCGGCAATCATGAACGGCGCCTCCGACTTCATGGTCGAAGTGCTCGGCGATGCAGGCCGCCATGCCCGCTCGACCATCGGCGTCGCCAACCTGCCTGCCGACGCCGCCGTCGAGGTCGAAGCCATGTTCGAGATCGCCTGATGGCCGCTGAAGCCTGGCTCACCGCCCGCCCGATCGCGCATCGTGGCCTGCACGATGCCGCCGGCGGCGTGATCGAGAACTCGCTCTCGGCGGCAGCCGGGGCGATCGCCGGTAATTTCGCCATCGAATGTGACGTCCAGCTCAGCGCCGACGAGGACGCGGTCGTCTTCCACGACTTCGTCCTCGACCGCCTGACGGCGCAGAGCGGCCGCGTCGACGCCCGCAAGGCGGCCGATCTGGCGCAGATCGGCCTGAAGGGCGCCAGCGACCGCATCCCGACGCTGACCGGCTTCCTGGAATCGATCGGCGGCCGGACCCCGCTGGTGATCGAGATCAAGAGCCGCTTCGACGGCGACCTGCGCTTGGCGAAGCGCACCGCGCAGATCCTCGAAGCCCATAAGGGCCAGCCGATCGTGCTGAAATCCTTCGATCCGGTGATCGTCGCAGCCCTGCGCGAACTCGCGCCCGGCTTCGCCCGCGGCATCGTCGCGATGAACGAATATGCCTACGCCGACTACGACCATCTCTCGGCCTCGCAGAAGCATGCGCTCGCCAACCTCCTGCACTTCGAGGAGAGCCGGCCTGACTTCGTCTCCTGGAAGGTCGCCGACCTGCCGAGCGCCGCACCGTTCCTGTGCCGCAAGGCGCTGGGCCTGCCGCTGATGAGCTGGACGGTGCGCACGCCGGAGGACCGCGCCCGCGCCGCCGAGCATGCCGACCAGATGGTCTTCGAGGGCTTCCTGCCTTGAGCGAAACCGGCACACGCGACACGCTCAGGGCCCGCGTTGCCACCTCGCTGAAAAGCGTCCCGGCCGCGGCCTGGGACGCCTGCGCCAATCCGGGCGCCGGCCGACCACTTGAATCAGCCTGCGAACAAGCGGATTCAATCTCTCAAGCAGACCCGGACAACCCCTTCGTCTCTCACGCTTTTCTGCGCGCGCTGGAAGAGAGCGGCTGCGTCGGCGGCCGCACCGGCTGGTCGCCGGCCTATCTGCTGGTCGAGGATGCGGATGACCGCCTGATCGCCGCCGCGCCTTCCTTCGTGAAGGGCCACAGCCAGGGCGAATACGTCTTCGACCATAGCTGGGCCGAAGCATATATGCGCGCCGGCGGCCGCTATTACCCGAAGATCCAGGTCGCCGCCCCCTTTACGCCCGCGACCGGCCCGCGCCTGCTCGTCGCCGAGGGGCCATGTGCGGCCGAGGGGCGCGAAGCGCTGATCGCCGGGCTGGAGGCCCTGCGCGAGCAGGTTCGCGGCTCGTCCGTGCATGTCACCTTCGCGCAGGAGCCCGACATGGCGGCGCTGCTCGAAGCCGGCTTCCTCGAACGCCACGACATTCAGTTCCATTGGCGCAACGAAGGCTTCGGCGCTTACGACGACTTCCTCGCCACGCTCGCCTCGCGCAAGCGCAAGGCGCTGAAGCGCGAGCGGCGCGAGGCGCTCTCGGCCGGCATCGAGGTCGCCGTGCTTTCGGGCTCGGACCTCACCGAGAGCGTCTGGGACGATTTCTTCAGCTTCTACGAGGATACGGGCTCGCGCAAATGGGGTTGGCCCTACCTCAACCGCCGCTTCTTTTCGGAGATCGGGCAGCGCATGGGCGAGCGCATCGTGCTGGTGCTCGCGCGCCGCGCCGGCCGCAACATCGCCGGCGCCATCAATTTCCGCGGCGGCAACACCCTTTATGGCCGCAACTGGGGCTGCATCGAGGACCACCCCTTCCTGCATTTCGAGCTCTGCTATCACCAGGCCATCGACTACGCGATCGCGCACAGGCTCGTTCGCGTCGAGGCCGGTGCCCAGGGCGAGCACAAGCTCGCCCGCGGCTATCGCCCGGTAATCACCCGCTCGGCCCATCTCCTCGCCGATCCCGGCCTCGCCCGCGCCGTCGCCGCCTACCTGCCCGGCGAACGGCGCGAGATCGGCTCTGCAGTGGCTGCGCTTGCGCAGGAGAGCCCCTTCCGCAAGGCTGGCCACAGCTGATTTCCCTGCCCCACCAACGACCGGAACCTGCCCGATGACCGCCTATGATCCCAGCAACATCTTCGCCAAGATCCTGCGCGGCGAATTGCCGGCCCATCGCGTCTACGAAGACGACCGGGCGCTCGCCTTCCTCGACATCATGCCGCGCGCGCCCGGCCACGCGCTGGTGATCCCGAAGAGTCCGGCCCGCAACATCCTCGACATCGATGCGGACGATCTCGGCCATGTCGCGGGGATCGCCCAGCGCATCGCCCGGGCTGGCATGAAGGCCTTCGCAGCCGACGGCATCACCGTCCAGCAATTCAACGAGACCGCCGGCGGGCAGGTCGTCTTCCACCTGCACGTCCACGTCATCCCGCGCCATGACGGCGTCGCCCTGCGCCCGGCGGCCACCTACAAGGCGAGCAACGAGGAACTCGCCGCCGCCGCGGAAAAAATTCGCGCGGCGCTAAAGAATCTTTGAGGAGCATGTCACGCGGGCGCTGGCCGTCTCGTCCTGTCTTCATCGAACCCCAATGGAGACTACGATGACCCAGCGCCTCAATGCCTTTCAGACCGCTCCCGACGCCTACAAGGCCATGCTCGGCCTGCAGGACTACGTGAACCAGTCGAAGCTGGAGCACAGCCTGCAGGAATTGGTGAAGATTCGGGCTTCGCAGCTCAACCGCTGCGCCTATTGCCTGCACATGCATATCGCCGATGCGCGCAAGGCCGGCGAGAGCGAAGCTCGCATCGCCCTGCTCAGCGCCTGGGAGGAATCCGAGCTCTACACTCCGCGCGAGCGCGCCGCCTTGCGCTGGACGGAGGAGCTGACCCGGCTCACCGAGCGCAGCCCGAGCGACGATGCCTTCGCCGAACTGCGTGAGCATTTCAGCGAGCAGGAAGCCGTCGACCTCTCGGTCGCCATCGGCATGATCAATGTCTGGAACCGGATCAATTGCGGTTTCCGCACCCGGCACCCGAACGATCGCCGCCGCGAGCCGGCTGCTGCCTGAGCCTGACCTCGTTCGCCAATGGCCCGGCGCGAGCCCGCCGGGCCTGCTCGCCCAGCACGAAAGCCCCCATCATGAGCAAGCGCCTCAATCCCTACGTCACCGCCGCCGACACGATGAAGCCGTTGATCGCGCTCGAAGCCGCGATCAAGGAGAGCGGCCTCGAACACAGCCTGATCCATCTGGTGAAGATGCGGGCCTCGCAGATCAATGGCTGCGCCTATTGCCTGCACATGCACTCGGCCGACGCGATCAAGGAGGGCGAGAGCCCGGCCCGCCTCTTCCTGCTCGACGCCTGGCACGAGTCGGCGCTCTATACGCCGCGCGAGCGCGCCGCCCTCGCCTGGACCGACGCGCTGACCTTGATCTCGGAGACCCATGCCCCTGACGAGGCCTATGAGGAGGTGCTCCGCCATTTCAGCCCGGAGGAGACCGTAAAGCTCACCCTGCTGATCGGCACGATCAACACCTGGAACCGGATCGCAATCGGCTTCCGTACCAGCCATCCGAACGACCGGCCGGCCAAGACCGCCGCCTGAGACGCCGCCCATGACCACCCCGGACGACATCTTCGAAACACATCGCCGTTTCCTGACCCGCCTCGCCTATCGCATGCTCGGCTCGGTCAGCGATGCCGAGGACATCGTCCAGGAGGCCTGGCTGCGCTGGCGCGACGTGGCAAAAGGCGAGGTCGAGGCGCCGCGCGCCTATCTCGCCCGCACCGTCACGCGCCTCTGCCTCGACCAGATGAAGTCGGCCCGCAGCAAGCGCGAATTCTATGTCGGCGCCTGGCTGCCTGAGCCGCTGGTCGAGGAGATCGGCGCCGCCGAAGCCGATGTCGACACCCAGCTCGACGCGCCGATCGCGCTGATGCTGGCGCTCGAACGGCTCTCGCCGCTGGAGCGCGCCGCCTTCCTGCTGCACGACATCTTCGAGCTGGATTTCGCCGAGATCGCCCGCACCATCGACCGCAGCGAGAGCGCCTGCCGCCAGCTCGCCAAGCGCGCCCGCGAACATGTCCGCATCGACATGCCGCCGCGCAATAAGATCGATCCCGCCGAGGCGAAGCGTTTCGTCGAGGCCTTCTTCAAGGCCGCCCACAAGGCCGACACCAGCGACCTTCAGACGCTGCTGGCACAGGATGTCGCCTTCCACAGCGATGGCGGCGGCAAGGTGCTGGCGACCCTGAACCCGCTATACGGCCTCGACAAGGTCTCGCGCTTCTTCGCCGGCATTGCCCGCAAGGTGGCGAGCCTCGGGAAGTCCACAACCGTCTACAAGCCGGTGCTGATCAACGGCATGCCCGGCTATCTCAGTCTTGAGCGCGGGGACACCCTGCAGGCGACCGCCCTAGACATCCGCGACGGGCGCGTCCACGCGATCTACATCGTGCGCAACCCGGACAAGCTCCGGCACATCACATTGGCGGCCGAGTGAGGCGCTTGCCCTCCTCGAGCAGGATGTAACAACAGATCGAGAGCAGATCAGACTGCACGCGAACCGACGCGATTATGGCTCAAATGTGGACAAGGCGCCCCGGCTAGCTGATTTCATCCATGCTGGAGCCTTGCGCTATGAATTTCGATATTTCCCAAGTCAAACACCCAAAGGAAAAGCTCTACGGCAGCATCATGCTCGTCGTCGGGATCGCGATCTGGGCAGTGGTGCTCAGCGCCATCGTCATCGCCCTGCTGAGCGGCTCGATCTGGCACGGTCTGGTGCTGCTCTTCTATTTTGGCATCTTCTGGCTGGTCTCCTATTGGGCCCGCGCCCTCACCCGCGCCTACATGATCGGCCATTTCGTCATGGTCGGTCCCGACCAGTTCCCGCACATCCACCGCATGGTCGAGGATGGCGCCCGCGCGCTCGGCCTGCGCGAGATCCCGCAGACCTTCGTCTACAACTCCAGCGGCGTGCTGAACGCGATGGCGCTGCGCCTCGTCGGCCGCCAGCGCTATATCTGGCTGACCTCGGCCCTGATCGACGCCGACAATGACGAGCAGGTCCGCTTCGTCATCGGTCATGAGCTCGGCCACCACGTCGCCGGCCATCTCGACGAGCCCTGGAGCTATCTGCGCTTCCCCGGCCACCTCGTCCCCTTCCTCGGCGCCGCCTATTCCCGCGGTCGTGAATTGACCTGCGACCGCATCGGCGCCTTCGTCGCCCGCGACCTCCAGGCCGCCCGCACCGGCCTACAGATGCTGGCCTGCGGCAGCGCCAGGCTGAACGCCCAGATGAACCCCGACGCCTTCCAGAGCCAGGAGCAGATGGTGCCGGGCATCGCCGGCTTCTTCCTCAAACTCGTCTCGCACTATCCGCGCCACACCCAGCGCGTCGAAGCGGTGACGCAGTGGTATCGGACCCAGCCGGCAGCCGGCCAGCCGCTCCGTCCCAGCTTCGCGCCGCGGCCAGCCTGAGACCCGCACCGACAGCCATCGGCACGATCAGCGAACCGGCGCCCCAAGGGTGCCGGTTTTCGTATGGAAGAGACCGGATGTATCTCGCTCTTCAGCTCAGCCAGATGGCGCCGCCGATCAGCACCACCTCGCCGACGAGCACCGCCAGCATCACCCGGCGCCAGGCGAGTACGATGGTGACGGCAACGGCCAGCGCCGCCAGTCTCACCGCGAGCGGCACGCCGGCGAGCGCGCCCGGCGCCGCCAGCACCAGCTTGGCGACGACGCCGGCGAGCAGCGAGGTCGCGACCAGCCTGACCCATTCGAGCCAGGGCGAGTTCTCGTCCAGCTTCCGCGCGAAGGCGACCGCGAGCCAGCGCCAGATCTCGGTCGGCAGCACCGCGAACAGGACGAGGGCGAGATAGGGCCACCAGGGCCCGTCGAGGAAGGCGATCGGCTGGGTCACGCGCCCGCCTTTCGCGCCTTGCGCCAGCGCTGGATGAGGAACGCGATGCTACCACCGATGACACCGCTGGCGATCAGGTCGAAGCCGCCGCCGATCGCCCAGCCGGCCACTGGCGCAAGCGCCAGGCCGAACCCGATCGCGACGGCGTCGCCGAGACCGCGAACGCCGGCGACCATCGAGGACAGGAAGAAGATCGGCGTCAGGCACAGCAGCCCGGCCGCCACCGGCGTGGGCACGATGCCGGCGAGATGGAAGCCGGCATAGGTGCAGAACGCGCTGACGACGATCAGCGCGTTGGCGAAGCCGAGGAAATAGCCGACGCGCTGCTCGGGCGGGATGTTCGGCAGCCGCCGAAGCGCCTCGACCCAGGCGGTGACGGCGACGAAATGCGCGATCAGCATCTGCTGCGCCACGCTCTGCCCCGGCCGGCGCAAGAGCGGAAGCAACGACACGGTCATCGGCAGGAAGCGCAGCGAGGCGAAGCCGATGGCGAGCGCAATCGCACTCCAGGCAGCGCCTGCGGCAATCGAGGCGAAGAAGAGCACCTGCGACGGCCCGGCCCAGACCAGGAAGGTCGAGAGCACGGCGGCCTCGACGGGATAGCCGACATCGCGCGCCAGCGTCCCGACGCCCATCAGCGAGAGGCCGACAATCCAGGCCGGCAGCATCGCGGCGTCGCGAAAGCCGCGAGCCCAGGGGCGCAGCCATTGGTTGGGGGCCGCCTCGGTCATGCCACCACCACCCGGCGCCACCCGAAGCCTGCCAGCTCGACCCGTGCCGAGAAGGCTCTGCCGTTGCTGAAGCGCGCAAGCCCTCCCCCCGCTTGCGGTGGGGAGGGCTGGGTGGGGGGCAGTGCCGCTCGGCTGAACATAGAAGAAGACGCGAGCCCTGCTTTCCGGCCCCCCATCCCTAACCCTTCCCCACCGCAAGCGGGGGGAAGGGAACGCACATGACGGTCAAGTCGCAGCTTTGCGTTCTGTCTGTAGTTTGAGAATCGGCTCATCGGACCGGCGGATACGAAAAAGGCCCGCATCGGCTGCGAGCCCTTCCGCTTAAAGCCTATGTCGCCAGTCGCATGACAGTCACCGCACCGCGCCCCCGCCCTGCGTCCAGCGCAAGCGATCAGAAGCTCTTCATCGCGAGCCCGATCAGCTCCTGGAAGAAATCCATCGCCTCCTTCGGAACGCCGCCGACGGCGCGATAACCGAGATAGAGCAGATAGAGGAAGGCCGGGACCATGATCCAGCCCAGCACCTCTTCAAATATGATCCGGCGCCGGCGCCGGCGCGCCCGCTTCTCGAACCAGCCGAGCTTTTCCTTCGGCGCCGGAGCGGCCGCCTGCGCAGCGACCTCTCCTTCTTGAGCCCAGACGCTTTCCGACTTGCGCTTGAAGAACACCGGATCAGGCCTTGGTCAACGGAACCTTCGGAACGGTACGGACGCTACGCGCAGCCTTCGGCGGCTCGACCGGAGCATCCGGCTTCGGGCCGCGCTTCGCGCCACCCGATCCGGCCGACTTGGCCTTGCCTGGCGCCTTAGTCAACCCCTTGGCCCGCGGCTTGCGCGTGCGCTTCTCGGCCGCGGCGGCGACGTCCTTCTCCGGCTTGGGCTTCACCGGCCCGTCCGGGAATTCGAGGCCGAGCACCTTGATGCCGGTCTCGGACTGGATCACCACGACCTTGACCGCGCCGCCAGTCTTCAGCCGGCCGAACAGCACCTCGTCGGCGAGCGGCGTCTTGATCGTCTGCTGGATCAGGCGAGCCATCGGCCGCGCGCCCATCGCCTCGTCATAGCCGTTGTCGACCAGCCATTCGCGGGCCTCGTCCGAGAGCTCGATGGTGACGTTGCGGTCGGCGAGCTGCGCCTCGAGCTGCAGCACGAACTTGTCGACGACGCGGGCAACGACCGTCTTCGGCAGGTGCCCGAAGGAGATCGTCGCATCGAGCCGGTTGCGGAACTCCGGCGCGAACAGCTTGTTGATCGCCTCGGTGTCGTCGCCCTCGCGCTTCTGGCGGGTGAAGCCATAGGCGTTCTTGGCCATGTCGGCGGCGCCGGCATTGGTGGTCATGATCAGGATGACGTTCCTGAAATCGACCTGCTTGCCATTGTTGTCGGTCAGCTTGCCGTGGTCCATCACCTGCAGGAGGATGTTGAACAGGTCGGGATGGGCCTTCTCGATCTCGTCGAGCAGCAGCACGCAATGCGGATGCTGGTCGATCTGATCGGTCAGCAGGCCGCCCTGGTCGAAGCCGACATAGCCCGGAGGCGCGCCGATCAGCCGCGAGACGGTGTGGCGCTCCATGTACTCCGACATGTCGAAGCGCACGAGCTCGACGCCGAGCGAGGAGGCGAGCTGGCGCGCGACCTCGGTCTTGCCGACACCGGTCGGGCCGGCGAAGAGATAGCAGCCGATCGGCTTCTCGCCGTCGCGCAGGCCGGCGCGGGCGAGCTTGATCGAGGAGGACAGCGCCTCGATCGCTTTCTCCTGGCCGTAGACCGAGCGCTTCAGCGTGGTCTCGAGGTTGCGCAGCACCTCGGCATCGTCCTTGGAGACGGTCTTGGCCGGGATGCGCGCCATCGTCGCGACCGCCGCCTCGATCTCCTTGACGCCGATCGTCTTCTTGCGCTTGGCCTCGGTCACCAGCATCTGCGAGGCGCCGGTCTCGTCGATCACGTCGATCGCCTTGTCCGGCAGCTTGCGGTCATGGATGTAGCGGGCCGACAATTCCACCGCCGCCTTGATGGCGTCGTTGGTGTAGCGCAGCTTGTGGAACTCCTCGAAATAGGGCTTCAGCCCCCTGAGGATCTCGATCGTGTCCGGCACCGACGGCTCGTTGACGTCGATCTTCTGGAAGCGCCTGACCAGTGCCCGGTCCTTCTCGAAATACTGGCGGTATTCCTTATAGGTGGTCGAGCCGATGCAGCGCAGCGAGCCCGAGGCCAGCGCCGGCTTCAGCAGGTTCGAGGCGTCCATCGCGCCGCCCGAGGTCGCACCGGCGCCGATCACCGTGTGGATCTCGTCGATGAACATGATCGCCTTCGGGTGCTGCTCGATCTCCTTCATCACCTGCTTGAGGCGTTCCTCGAAATCGCCGCGATAGCGCGTGCCGGCAAGCAGCGTGCCCATGTCGAGCGAGAAGACGGTCGCGTCCTCCAGCACCTCGGGCACCTCGCCGCGCACGATCTTGAGGGCCAGGCCCTCGGCGATCGCGGTCTTGCCGACGCCGGGGTCGCCGACCAGCAGCGGATTGTTCTTCTGCCGGCGGCAGAGGATCTGGATGGTGCGCTGCACCTCGGCCTCGCGGCCGATCAGCGGATCGATCCGCCCGTCCCGCGCCTTGCGGTTGAGGTTGACGCAGTAAGCCTCGAGGGCACTTTCCTTTTTCTTCTTGTCCTTGTCGCCGTCCTGGGCCTGCTCGCTGCGCTGTTCGCGCTGCTCCGGCTCCTCTTCGGCGCCGCGCACCGGCCGGCTCTCGCTGGCGCCCGGGCGCTTGGCGATGCCGTGGCTGATGTAGTTGACCGCGTCGTAGCGGGTCATGTCCTGCTCCTGCAGGAAGTAGGCGGCGTGGCTCTCGCGCTCGGCGAACATCGCCACGAGCACGTTGGCCCCGGTCACCTCCTCGCGGCCGGACGACTGGACATGGATCACCGCGCGCTGGATCACGCGCTGGAAGCCGGCGGTGGGCTTGGAATCGTCGCGCCCGTCGGTGACGAGGTTGGTCAATTCCGCATCGATGTAGTCGACGAGGTTGCGGCGCAGCGTGTCGAGATCGACGCTGCAGGCGCGCATCACCGCGGCTGCGTCCTGGTCGTCGACCAGCGCCAGCAGCAGGTGTTCCAGCGTCGCATATTCATGGTGGCGTTCATTGGCGAGCGCGAGGGCCCGGTGAAGCGCCTGTTCGAGGCTGCGCGAGAAGCTCGGCAAGGTCAGCGCTCCCAGTCCAGTGTCGAAAGGATGATGTTCAAAGCTACTTCTTCTCCATCACGCATTGCAGCGGATGCATGTGCTTGCGGGCGAGGTCCATCACCAGGGTGACCTTGGTCTCGGCGACCTCGTAGGTGAAGACGCCGCATTCGCCGACGCCATTCTGGTGGACATGCATCATGATGCGCGTCGCCTCGGCCCGGTCCTTGTTGAAGAACCGCTCCAGCACATGCACCACGAATTCCATCGGCGTGTAGTCGTCGTTGAGGATCAGCACGCGGTAGAGGTTGGGCTTGCGCGTCCTCGTGCGGGTCAGGACGGCAGTGCCGGTTCCGCTGCGGTCATTGTCGGTCGGGCCGGACGGCGCCCGCGGCTTCGATGCCAGACGCGGCGCAAAAAAGGACGCGCCCCCGCGCGGCGCATCGCCGGCTGGCAGGTCCTGATCGATCGGCGTCGTGGCTGCTTGGCTCAAGGTGTCTGTCCCGAAGGCTGACATCAAGATAGTGCTTCGCTCACGAATTTACAGGCGTCTCCCCCGCTTCGCCAGCCCGTTCCGAACGCATGCCACAGCAAAGGGGCCGGTTTTTAATGGAACAAGGCAAGAGCCAGGGCGGAATAGCCGGGCTTCTCAAAGACTTGCCAGCCGAAGTGCTCCCGCCACCACCTTGCGGCCGAAGGCGGAGGCCGCAAATGGCCGCCGGCCGGCTGCGGGACCATCGCGCGACATCGATCCGCGGAACTGGCGTCCAGACGCAAAGAAGCCCGGCCAAGGCCGGGCTTCCTGAAATCATGTCGTGATCAGCTGCGGCCGGGCGAAGCCGACCGCGCCGACATCACTTGGCCGGGGTCGGGACGGCCTTGGCGACGATGCCCTCGAACGGCTTGTAGGCGTCCTTGGCGATCGCGGCATAGAGCTCGCCGATCTTGGTGACCTGGGCGACATAGCCCTCGAAAGCGGTCTTGACGTAATCCGACTGGATCTCGATGGCCTTGTCGAGCGTCTTCACGCCGGCAAGCTTCTCGATCGTGGCGGTGCCGGCCTCGAACGACTTCTTGGCGTAGTCGGTGGCCTCGACGGCCAGAGCCTGCACGCCCTTCGAGGTGGCGCCGAAAGCCTTCAGAGCGGCATCGACGTTCTCTTTGGAAGCCTTCTGGATGGTCTCGAACTGCTGGATCATGGTGTCCCTTTCGGCGCTAACGCGCCGCCTCTGCTGACGAGCCGGAATGGCCCGGGTTCCGTGCCCCCAAGGTCAGATGAAAAGGTCCATCACCGGGGCGCTTACTCATATTGTGCACCGCAACATAAAAGTCAAGCTCGCGCTGCAATGCACCAAACGCAGAGCCCCCCGGCGTGTACCGGCAACGGTTTGCAACCTGACCGCCGCGTGTGACCGCCATGTGAAACCGGGATGTGAAAGCTGTTCGGCGCTTAACCGCTCCGTAACCGCATCCGCCTAACCTCTGCATCTGTGTCCTTCGCGCCACGCTGCAAAGCCTGCGACGGACGGGTGGGTGAAGTTGAGGCGAGTTGCATGGCTTTTGGTTGCGTTGGGTCCCGACGCGGGCGCTGGCTTGCGTTCATCGGGGTGGTGAGTGCTGCTGCCGTCGTGCTGGCAGCGACGGTCTCGCCCGCGGAAGCGGCGCGCAAGAAGCGGCGCCATGTCTCCGGCGGCTATGCCCCGCCCTATGCGGCAATGGTTGTCGACGTGAAGAGCGGCCGGACCCTGCACGCCGTCAACGAGGATGCGCCGCGCATCCCTGCCTCGCTCACCAAGGTGATGACGCTCTACATGCTCTTCGAGCAGATGGAGCGCGGCCGCTTCAATATGAACTCCGAGCTCAAGGTCTCGGCCTATGCCGCCTCGCAGCCGCCGACCAAGCTCGGCCTGCGCGCCGGCTCGACCATCGAGGTCGAGGATGCGATCAAGAGCATGATCACCCTCTCGGCCAACGACTCCTCCGTCGTGGTCGCCGAAGCCATAGCCGGCTCGGAAGAGGCCTTCGCCGAGCAGATGACGCGCAAGGCGCGCGCGCTCGGCATGGACTCGACCCGCTTCTACAACCCGCACGGCCTGCCGAACTCGCCGCCGAACATCACCACGGCACGCGACCTCACCATCCTGGCCCGCGCCATCCAGGAGCGCTTCCCGAAATATTTCCCGCTCTTCCAGATGCGCTCCTTCCAGTACGGTTCGCGCACCATTCGCGGGCATAACCGCCTGCTCGGCAAGATCGAGGGCGTCGACGGCATCAAGACCGGCTACACCCGCGCCTCCGGCTTCAACCTGATGACCTCCGCAAAGTCGGAAGGCCGCCAGATCGTCTCGATCGTGCTCGGCGGCCGCTCCGGCGCCTCGCGCGACAAGATCATGGCCGATCTCGTGCTCGCCAGCCTGCCGCGCGCCAGCGCCGGCGGCCGCAGCGCCCCGATGATCGCCGAGGCCTCCGAACCGCAGCCGGAGCGTTATCGCGCAGCGGCCCCGGCCCCGGCGCCCGCTCCCGAGCCGCCGGCTCGCCCGGCGCTCGTCGCCCAGGCGCCCGAGCCTGCCCCGGCCCCTGCGCCGATCCCGGTGCCGCGCCCACGCGCCGAGCCAGAGGTTCCGGCCGCCGCCCGCGCCTATGCCGCGACGACGACGACCGCCCAGATGCCGCCGCCGCGCGCCCTCAGCGGCAGCGCCCAGGCGCTCGCCCTCTCCAATATGCGTCCGGTCGCTGCGACCACGACGCCGTCAGCCATGCGCTGGTCGATCGGCGCCGCCCCGGCCGAGGGCAAGGTCCTGCGTCCGCCGGCGAATGTCGACACCACCTCCTCGATCGCCAAGGTCGCCGAAGCGGCGGTCAAGGACGAGGTCCAGCCCATGCCGAAAAAGGTCGAGGCTCGCCTCCCCGAGCCGGCCCCCGCCCCGGTCAAGGTGGCGCATGTCGCCAAGGCGCCTGAAGCCAAGCCGGCCGAGAAGACCGCGATCGCGTCGAAATGGGTGATCCAGCTCGGCGCCACCGACGACGAGGCCAAGGCCAAGGACATCCTCAGCCGCGCCCGCGCCAAGGCTTCCGGCTCGCTCGCCGACGCCTCGCCCTTCACCGAGAAGGTCGAGAAGGGCGGCGCCACGCTGTTCCGCGCCCGCTTCGCCGGCTTCGAGGAGTCGAGGGACGCCGAGAAGGCCTGCGCCCAGCTCAAGCGCGGCGGCTTCTCCTGCTTCGCCACCCGCGGCTGACCGATCGGGAAGGGAGATCAACCATGCTTTTTCAGCAAGGTATCCTTGGCCTGGTTGACGCGAGCGGCAAGCCCGCTGGTGCCGCCGGCATCCGGATGGATGCGCTTCATCAGGCTCCGATGGGCCTCACGGATCGCCTCCTGGCCCGCCCCCGGCTGAAGCCCCAGGATCTCGTAGGCCTCCTCGTCCGACATCGCGCCCGTGCGCGCCGGGCCGCGCTGCCCCGCGTCGCGGTGACGATCAGCGTCTTCACGCCATCCGGGCGCCCGGCGGTCGAGATATGCCTCTAGCAGGCGCGCCCCGTCGGGATCTCCCGCGAGGCATTCGCGCAGCAGCGCGCTGAGATCGGCGGGGTTGAGATCGTCGAGATCGCGCCCCGCAAAAGCGCCGGCCAGCACCTTGCCCCTGATGCCGCCGCTGTCATGGTCGAGCTCCATCTCCAGCAGGCTCGAGGCGACCTTGGAGCGCCCGGCCGAGCCGGTTCCGCCCCAGTCCCGCGCCCATTCCGGCATCTTGAGGCCGCCCGGCCCATAGGCGCTCCAGCCGAGCAGCCAGGCGCCGAGCCCGCCGAGGAAGATCGCCATGTCGGGCCGCCCGCGCAGCATCAGCAGCGCCGCGACGCCGAGCGACAGCGTGCCGCCGACGACCTTGCCGAGCCGGACCAGCTTCTTCGGATCGGCGCCGGCGAAGAGCTTGGCCAGCCACCAGATCAGGATCAGCGTGGCGATGCCGTAAAGCAGGCTCACAGCTTGCGGCCCTCCATCGCCGTGAGCAGCCTTTGCGCCGCGGCATTTTGCCCGGCGAGCTTCAGCAGCGCCTCGCGTCCGCCGCTGGCATAGGCCGCGGCGCCGCGCAGCAGGTCGAGCAGGGAATTCGGCGCAGTGACGTCGAAGCGGGCATGGGCGCCGCCGGTCAGCCGCGCGATCTCGGCGAAGGCGGCGCTGGCATCGGGATCGACCCCTTCCTGGAACAGGAAGCCCTTGACCCCGCGCAGGCCGAGCTCGCCGGCGAGCGCGCAGAGCCGGTCGACATCTTCCTCCATCGCATCGCCGACATAGACGAAGGCGCGGATCGGCACCTGCCGCTCCTCGTCACGGATATGCTTGAGCACGCGGGCGATCTGCGTCTGCCCCCCGCGGCAGTCGATTCGGTTCATCAGCCCGGTCAGGCGCTGCGGCTCGCCGAGCCAGCCCGAGGCACGGCATTCGTCGAAGCCGCGGAAATAGACGAGCTGGACCGCGAGCCCGCCGGTCCTGGCCGCGACCTCGAACATCTGGCCCTGCAGCGAGCAGGCCAGATCCCAGCTCGGCTGCCGGCTCATCGTCGCGTCGAGCGCGAAGACGAGCCGACCCGCCTGCCCGGTCGCGAGCGGCGCGAGCTGCTTCGCCGAAGCGAGGAAACGGTCGATCTCGCCGGGCTTCGAGCGCGCAGCATTCTCGGCGGGGCGCGTTTCGCCCGCCTTGCCTACTGCTTTGCCGTCTTCGCGCGTCATGCTGTTCGCCGGGATTCGCTCATGCCGAAGATATTGGCCGCGCCGCCGGCATTTGCTACCCGTCCCGGAACCGCGCGCTTTCCGTTCGACCGGCATCGGTCGAACGATCAGAATTCGCGCAACTTAATAGTTCGGCATGTCCCGATCGCAAAAGTGGTCCCCACTTTTGCGATCGGGACATGCCCTGGAGAAGCGCCATGTCGCAGGTCGCGGTGTTCGAGACGGTCAAGGCGATGCGCGAGGCCGTCGCGGCCTGGCATGCCGCCGGCGAGAAGGTCGCCCTGGTACCGACCATGGGCGCGCTGCACGAGGGCCATATCGCCCTGGTGACCGAGGCGCAGAAGCACGCCCGCCGCGTCATCGTCTCGATCTTCGTCAACCCGACGCAGTTCGCCCCGCATGAGGACTTCAAGAAGTATCCACGCACCTTCGACAGCGACCGCGCCCAGCTCGAGGCCGTCGATGCCGATGCGATCTATTTCCCGGCCGTCGAGGAGATGTACCCGCCGGGCTTCGCCAGCCGCGTGCTGCTGCTCGGCCCGGCTGCCGTCGGCCTGGAGGATCGCTTTCGCCCGACGCATTTCGAAGGTGTCGCAACGGTTTGCTGCAAGCTGTTCACGCAGAGCAAGGCCGATTTCGCCATCTTCGGCGAGAAGGACTACCAGCAGCTCAAGGTGGTGACGCGCATGGCGGGGGATCTCGACCTCGGCATAAGGATCGTGCCGCTGGCAACGTTCCGCGAGACCGACGGCCTCGCAATGTCCTCGCGCAACCGCTACCTCTCGGCCGATGAGCGCGCCTTGGCGCCAACGCTCCATAAGGTGATGCAGGCCCTCGCCGCCCGCATCCGCAATGACGATCCGCTCTTCCAGGCGGTCGCCGATGCGCAGACCGAGATCATCACCGCGGGCTTCGAGCTCGACTATCTCGAAGCCCGCCACGCCGACACGCTGGCGCCGGTGACCTCCCGCGCCGACGGTCCGATCCGCCTGCTGATCGCGGCGCGGATCGGGGGGACCAGGCTGATCGACAATATCGGGGTGTAGTTTTCGCCAATGACTCGAAAGCGATCGAAGTGGGCTTTGCTTCGGCTGCTACTAAGTGCAGTGCTCACCGGGGCCGCTGGAATAGGATCAGCGCCCCCCGCTCATGCGATGGCAGTACTACTTCGCATCGACAAGCCTCTGCCGATCGAATTGAAAGACCGTGTAACCGAACTTCTGAAAAGGATCCGCCCCACCGATTGGAAACAGGCCGCGGCAGGCAGCAAGGTTGCCTGGCACGCGTCGTGGAGCGATGTCGTGCTTCTTCGGGTCGAGGCTGGATGCAGTCAACGGCAATGCATGACACTCATCGGGCGTCTGACCGATCAGGCGATCAATCTTGAGCTGACGATCTTGGCCGATGACATGGTCTGGATGCATGACGTGTTCTTCGACCTTTGGGGTTCCCGTTCCGCGCCACCGTGGATCTTCAAAACAGAAGGTGACGCAGGGCTGGTTGCTATCTTGCGGCAAGAAGGCTGGGTCGTCTCTGCGTGCAGCAACTGCACGAACTGGGGGAGCCGCAAACCGGATCAGATCAGCCCGCCCGAGCCCAGACCGGCTGCACCAGCCATCTTACCCCCTAAAAGCTTCAGGGAATTCTCGCGGGATTTGGAGACTCTGAGGACGCGATGATGTCCAGCGATGTCGCCGTAAACCGCAAGGCCACCTTCACACTCGACCAGCTGGACCTGCGCCGCGCGGTCCGCCTGCACGCCTTCAGCGGAATCCGCGAGAAGCGGACCATCATCCGCCTGGCGGTGCTCTGGCTCATCGCGATGGTGGCCTTCGTCGGCTTCTTCTCCGCTGCCGGGATGCCGTGGCCGGAGCTGCGCGGCCATCTGTGGCCGTTCGCACTCGTCATCATTGCGACCATCCTCGGCGCGAGCCTCGGCATCCCGCTCGCGCTCAGCCCGCTCGTCATCCGCCGACGGTTCAAGCAGGACAAGCTGGTCCGCAAACCCGTCTCGGCGGGCTGGGACGAAGAGGCCTATGAAGCCGAACAGCCGGGGGTGCACAACCGCATCGCTTGGCGCGACTACATGAAGATCCGCGAGGACCGGCACCTCTTCCTGTTCTTCATCTCGGACTACAGCTACCAGATTCTGCCGAAGCGGGCGCTGACACAGGAGCAGATCGCGGATCTGCAGCGGGTGCTCGCAGCCTTCTGAATGGCAGCGAAGGTCGTTTTGCAGGCCTTGGCCACAGCTCTGCCAGTATCACGCTCTAACGCGCGACAATGGCAAGATGTCGCCGCTGGAGCGCCACCCGGCGGCCTGCAACGGCCGGCCGGGTATCTGCGAGAGGCTTCAACCCAGCCAGCCGCCGACCGCGGATTTCGACGCCGCGCGTCAGATGCGCATCGAGGCGTTTGGCGAAAGCGGCGATGCGAGCAAGAATCCTAAACATGGTGGTTCACGTCATATGCGCCTGACCGGGATGGGGGGCGCTTCCACCATGATGTAGGCGGCCTCACATAAGGCTTCGAAGCGTTTCGCAGGCGCCGTCCTAAGCGCTGCATAAAGCCTACAGCAGCCCCAGCTCCGCCAATTCTCGCCGCATCTGCTCGGGCATGACGCCGAGATCGCCGCTGCGGCCATCGATATCGCGCGGCGCGTCCTTGTCCTGCAGATAGCGCCAGCCCTGGAACGGGCGGAACGGCCGGGGCTCGACCGGCACCACCACCGGCTCCATCACCAGATGACAGCGGCCGATGCCCTCGCCGTCGGTGAAGGGGCGGATGTCGATCAGCCGCTGGCGGGCCGAGACCTGACCCTTGATCACCCAGTAGAGCGAGCCGCCATTGACGATCTCCTCGATCCGCTTCGGGACCATGCGGGTCGTGTGCAATTGCTCCGCCGGCTCGCCGCGGGCGCGGCGCTGCGCCTGCCGCTCGGCGATCCATTCTTCGAGATCGCTGATCGATTCGGCGCCGACACAGAGCTTGAGGATATGGAGCGGCATGGCGGGCAACCTAATCCTCGCCGACGCGCCTCGCCAGAGCCCGCGGCCTTTCTCCACAACCGCGCCGCGCCGGGGTGGCCCGCACCAGCGCGGCCATGACGTTGCCGCTCGCGCAGGCTACTAAGGCCACCGACCCGAACGGAGACACGACATGCGCGGACTGCAAGGCAAGGCCATTCTCGTCACCGGCTCGTCGACCGGCATCGGCTACGCCATGGCGCAGCGCCTGATCGCCGAGGGCGCCAAGGTGCTGATCCATGGCCGCGAGCAGAACGAGGTCGATACCGCCTGCCGCAAGCTCGGCCCGTCCACCGCCGGCGCGATCGGCGATCTCGCCGAGCCGGCGACGGCCCAGGCGCTGGTCGATGCGACGCGAAAGGCCTTCGGCCGCATCGACGGGCTCGTCAACAATGCCGGCATCTATCCACGCGGCGTGCTGGCTGAGACCACCGCTGCCTTCTTCGACCATATCTTCGCGATCAACACGCGTGCGCCCTTGCTCTGCGCCGAGGCGGCGATCCGCGCCTTCCGCCTGCAGAAATCGGGCGGCTCGATCCTGACCGTCGGCTCGATCAACGCCTGGTGCGGCAACTCGAACCTCACCGTCTATTCGATGTCGAAGGGCGCGCTGATGACGATGACGCGCAACCTCGCCAACACGCTCGGGCGCGAGCATATCCGGGTCAACCAGCTCAATGTCGGCTGGACCTTCACCGCCAATGAGGATGCGACGCAGCAGCGCGAGGGCAAGAAGCCCGGCTGGGAGAAGGAGGTGCCGCTCGAATTCGCGCCCTTCGGCCAGATCATGCAGCCGGCCGAGATCGCCGCCCATACCGCCTTCTGGCTCTCGGAAGAGAGCGGCCACGTCTCCGGCCAGATCTACGAGGTCGAGCAGTATCCGCTGATGGGCCGCGGTCGCGCCGCGGACTAACTCGCGACGCAATTGCACGGCACCTCAGCGGCGACTTATCCGGGATGGCAGGGCGAACCGTCCCGGAGCACACCGCCGACCAACCGAGACTGACGATGCCGATGCCGACCGACGTCTTTTCGCCCTGGCTCACCCGCTGGAGCCTCGAACCCGCCGGCGAGCCGATCAGAACCCATGCCAGCCAGCTGCTGCCCGTCCTGCAGGATGGCCGCCCGGCCATGCTGAAGCTGCCCGAGGTCGAGGACGAACGGCGCGGCTACCTGCCGCTCGACTACTGGGCCGGCGACGGCGCCGCCCGCCTCTTCGCCCGCAGCGACAATGGCGAAGCGATGCTGATCGAGCGCGCAACCGGCTCCCGCTCGCTCGCGGCCATGGCCCGCGGCGGTGCAACTGGCGATGACGAGGCGACGGCCATCCTCTGCCACGCCATCGCCGCCCTCCAGAAGCCGCGCGGCCCGGCGCCCTCAGGCCTGATCCCGCTGGAAACCTGGTTCAAGGACCTCTTCCTGATGGCGCAGCAGCACGGTGGCATCCTCGCCCGCGCGGCCGCAGTCGCCAACGAATTGCTTCCGGCACAGCGCGAGATCATGCCGCTGCATGCCGACCTGCACCACGACAATGTGCTCGATTTCGAGTCGAGAGGCTGGCTCGCCATCGACCCGAAATCGGTGATCGGCGACCGCGCCTTCGAATACACGATCCTGTTCTGTGATCCCGACCTTGCCGATCCCGAACCGCCGGTAGCGACCGTGCCGGGCCGCTTCGAGCGCCGGCTGGAGATCGTATTGGAGAAGTCAGGCCTGGGGCGCGAGCGCCTGCTGAAATGGATCCTGGCCTGGTGCGGGCTCTCGGCCGCCTGGTTCCTCGGTGACGAGGACCCGCTGGCGCAGATCAATCTCGCCGTCGCGGAGCGGGCGATTGCGGCCTTGGACGGCCTGTAGCCTCCGTCATTCTCGGGCGGAGCGGAGCGCAGACCCGAGAATCTCATGACGAGAAGGCGCTGGCCGGAGCCTCCTCTGGCCTGAGATGCTCGGGTCGAGCCCGAGCATGACGCAGCCTACTCCCCGAGCACGACCACTTTCGCGCCTTCGGCCACCTGCGCGCCGGGCTCGGCGCCGAGCTCGGTGACGGTGCCGTCGCGCGGGGCGGTGAGCACATGCTCCATCTTCATCGCTTCGACGATGGCGAGGCGCTGCCCCTTCACCACCGCTTCCCCCGCCTTGACGAAGAGCGCGATCAGCTTGCCATGCATCGGCGCCTTGATCACGCCGCCGGCGCCCGCCGCCGCATCGAGATCGACGCTGAACGGGTCGAACAGTGCCACGGAGGTCTGGCGGCCGTGATGCAGCGCGAGATAGGTCCCCGCCTCGGCCCGGGCCAGCGTCACCTCATGCTCGCCCTCATCAAGCGGATGGCCCGGCAAAGAGACGCGCGCGTCGTCGCCGTTCCACTCGATCTTCGCCTCGACCCGCTCGCCGTCGACCAATAGCGGCAGGCCGAGTGCCGGGCGCGGCATGATCGAAAAGGCGTCGGCGTCGAGCCAGGGCGACTTGGCCTCGTCGCCAGTCCGCTCGACGGCGAGGTCGAGCACCGCGACCTGGCGCTCCTCCTCCAGTTGCAGAGCCGCCGCCGCGACGGCGGCCGCATCGAGCGGCTGCGGCTCGGCGCCGAGTGCCGAGATGTTGCGGTCGATGAAGCCGGTGTCGAACGGACCTTTCCGGAAGCCCTCCGCCTCGGCGAGCTTCTTCAGGAAGGCGAGATTGGTGCGCGGTCCAGCGACGATGGTCTCGCCGAGCGCAAAGGCGAGATGGTCGAGCGCCTCGTCGCGGGTGCGCCCATGCGCGATCACCTTGGCGATCATCGGGTCGTAATACGGCGTCACCGAATCGCCGGCCTCGACCCCGGTGTCGATGCGGATGTCCTCGCTCTGCGGGAATTGCAGCGCCCAGAGCTTGCCGGTCGAGGGCAGGAAGCCCTTCTCCGGATCCTCGGCATAGAGCCGCGCCTCGACGGCATGGCCTTCGGCGCGGACGTCATCCTGCGTGAAGCCGAGCGGCTCGCCGGCCGCAACCTTGAGCTGGAGCTCGACCAGATCGAGCCCGGTGATCGCCTCGGTGACGGGATGCTCGACCTGGAGGCGGGTGTTCATCTCCATGAAGTAGAAGCGGTCGGCGCGCAGGCCGTCGCGCCCGTCGGCGATGAACTCGACCGTGCCCGCGCCGACATAGCCGACCGCCTTCGCGGCTTCCGTCGCCGCCTTGCCCATGGCGGCGCGCACCTCGGGCGTCATGCCGGGCGCCGGCGCCTCCTCGATCACCTTCTGGTGACGGCGCTGCAGCGAGCAGTCGCGCTCATAGAGATGGACGACATTGCCATGGCTGTCGCCGAACACCTGGATTTCGACATGGCGCGGCGAGAGCACGTATTTCTCGACCAGCACACGCGCATCGCCGAAGGCGTTCTTGCCCTCGCGCTGGGCACTCGACAGGGCGTCGGTGAAGTCCTCGGGCCGGTCGACCTTCTTCATGCCCTTGCCGCCGCCGCCGGCGACCGCCTTGATCAGCACGGGATAGCCGATGCGCTCGGCCTCCTTGGCGAGAAAATCGACGCCCTGCTCGGCACCGTGATAGCCCGGCACGACCGGGACATTGGCCTTTTCGACCAGCGCCTTGGCCGCGTCCTTCAGACCCATGGCGCTGATGGCGGAGGCCGGCGGGCCGACGAAGACGATGCCGGCCGCGGCGCAGGCCTCGGCGAATTCGACATTCTCGGAGAGGAAGCCATAGCCCGGATGGATGCAGGCCGCGCCGGACTGCTTCGCCACGGCGAGGATCTTGTCGGCATCTAGATAGCTCTCGCGCGCCGGCGCCGGGCCGATCCGATAGGCCTCGTCCGCCATCTCGACGAACAGCGCCTGCGCATCGGCGTCGGAATAGACGGCGATGGTGCGCAAGCCGAGCCGCCTGGCGGTGCGGATCACCCGGCAGGCGATCTCGCCGCGATTGGCTATCAGGATGGAAGGCAGTTTGGCGGCAATCGACATGGGAGCATCCTCGAACCGATGCCCTCGTTATAGCTCAGCCTAGCCCTATGTCTGCGCCTTGTTGCGCAGGGTGCGGATGGGCGCTTGCACCGGAACCTTCCCGTCTTTCCGGGACTTCGCGCAGCGAAGGGCCCGGAACCCAGAACCGATGCCCTATTCAAAAGGGCCACCAACCTTCGTGCATTCATGACGACCGACATCGGTTCTGGGTTCCGGGCTCGCGCCTACGGCACGCCCCGGAATGACGGCGCGCCTCAATCCAGCAACCGCAGCCTGCGCCCCAGCTTCAACGTCACCGTCGTCCCCGCGATCAGCCCCATTCCAAATACCCAGCCCGAGACCGCTCCGGCCGAAATGCCCGAGAGCAAAGTCCCGACCGTGCAGCCGAGCCCGAACACCGTGCCCCAGCCGAGCAGCACGCCACCGACCAGCCCACGCAGCACATGCCCGCCGGTCGGCCGTCTTGGCTTGAACTCGCCCGCCGCCAGCGCCGCGGCAAAGGCGGCCGCGACCAGCCCGGCGATGAAGAGCCCGTTCGGCGTCAGCAGCGTCTCACGGATCAGGGTGGCGCAGCCGCGGAAGCTGTCGAGCCCTTCCAGACGCGCCGGCAGCCAGTCGAGCCCGGTCGCCAATTGCCGCGAGCGCGAGCCGAGTTCGGCGGTGACGCCGAGCGGCGACAGGCGCAGATAGGCGGCAACGCCGATCAAGCCGACAAAGAGTCCCCCCAGCCAGGAAGGCCAACGCCGCAGGAAGATCGTGGCGACCGGATCGGTTTGCACCTTCTGCGACGCTTCCTGGTCGCTCGACCGCCCCGCCCGCAGCAAGCACCAAGCCGTCGCCCCCAGCACGGCGAGCCCAGCTACGAGCGCCCCGCCATAGCCGAGCTGGCGCGGCAGCCACAGCACGGGCGAGTCCGAAATCGTCAGGAGATAGAGCTCGTTCCAGCTCAGAAAGCCGAGGATGAAGCCCAGCCCTGCGCCGATCAGCGCGAAGGGCGCGGTCGGCGAGCCCTCGCCCAGCCGGTAGAGATGAGCGCTGATGCAGGAGCCGGAAATCGCCATGCCGGCGCCAAAGGCCAGGCCCGCCAGCAGCAGCGCCGGGCCGACCGGGCCGATATGCGCCGTCGGCGGCAGGCGGGCACCCGTGGGGTCAGGCAGCCAGGCGCCATAGATCAGCGTGTACCCGGCGAGCCCGACCACCAGCGCCGTGAGAATGCCGAGCAGCCCGCGCGGATCGCGCCGGTCGAGCCAGTCCTTCCAGATGCAGAAGAAGCAGAAGCGCGCCCGCTGCAGCACGAAGCCGAAAGCGGCGCCGAGGATCAGCGAGAGCTGGAGCTGCGGCGCCGGATCGCCATGGCGACCGACCAAATAGATCGAGACTGCGATCGCGGCAGCAACGACGGCCGCTACAATGAAGCGCAGGGGCGGCAGCCGGATCGGCTCCGCCCCCGCCTGCCGGCGCGCCAGCTCATAGTCCAGCGCGCCGCTATCGTCGGAGATGCTCATCAGGGAGCTTACTTGCCGCCCCAGACGGTGCCGGCCGGATTGCTGATCGGCAGCCCGACGACATTGCCGTATTCGGTCCAGGAGCCGTCGTAGTTGGCGGCCTGGTAGCCGAGCACGCGGGAGAGGATGAACCAGGTGTGGCTCGAGCGCTCGCCGATGCGGCACGAGGTGATCACCGGCTTGGAGCCGTCGATGCCGACCTCGGCATAGAGCTTCTTCAGCTCCTCCGGCGATTTCAGCGTGCCGTCGGCCTGGTTGACCGCGCGCGCCCACGGCACGTTGACCGAGCCCGGGATATGGCCGGCGCGCAGCGCCAGCTCCTGGAAGCCGGCCGGTGCGATGATCTTGCCGGAGAACTCGTCGGGCGAGCGGATATCCAGAATGCGGGCGTCCGACTTCTTCTCGACGCTGGCGACGACGTCGGTGAGGCGGGCGCGCAGCGCCTTGTTCGGCTCGCCGACAGTAAAGGAGGAGGCTTTGACCGGCACCGGATTTGTCGCGACCGGGCGCTTCTCCAGCTCCCATTTCTTGCGGCCGCCATCGAGCAGCTTCACGTTGTCGCGCAGCCCGTAGATGTCGAACACCCAGGCGCCCCAGGCGGCGAACCAGTTGTTGTTGTCGCCGTAGAGGACGACGGTGACGTCCTTGTCGACGCCGAGCTTGCGGGCCAGCGCCTGGAACTTCTCCGGCCTGGCGATGTCCCGTGAGACCGTCTCGACCAGGTCGGTATGCCAGGCGATGTTCTGCGCGCCCGGGATATGGCCGCGCTCATAGATGCCGGGCTCGACGCTGACCTCGACGATCCTGACCTTGGGATCGCTGAGGTTCTTCTCCAGCCACTCGGTCGAGACCAGCGGGCCGGTCTGGGCCAGCGCCGCGCCGCCGAGCGCGAGGCTCGCGGCGAGCACAGCCGCACCGCGGCGGATGAAAGAGAGGACGGACATTCTGGCGCTCCTTGACGCCGAAAAAGCCACGATATCGGCTCGTTTCGGCATGACTTTCAGGGGCTGCCATGATTTCGCCACGTGGCCTGCCGGAGAAGCCGGACAGGATTTTTTTGTTTGCCATCAAGGCGGAAGAACCAGGTCGTACGACCTTGGTCTAGGGAGAATATTCTCCTTTTGCTTCGACTTTCGTCCGATCCTACGACTGTCTGGTCGCGCGCCAGATCGCCCAGCTCGCCTGGAAGCAGAGGAAGGCGACGAAGACGTCGAACAGGTATTCCGGCCAGCGCACCGGCAGCAGGCGCGCGGCGAGGCCGAGCAGCGCAAAGCCGGTGGTCGAGATCGCGTCGTTGCGCGAGGACAGCCAGGTCGCCTTGATCACCGGATTGGTCTCTGCCCGGAAGCGCCAGAGTACGCCGATGATGAGATAGGCGATCAGGATCGCGCTCGCCGCCGAGAAGCTAAGCGCGAAGATCTCGATCGGCCGCGGCCGCAGGATCTTGTCCCAGAGATCGTAGAGCGTATGCAGGCCGGCGACCGCCATCACAGCGCCGATCCCGAGCGCCGCCAGCTTCTCCGCACGCTCGTCGCGCCCGAAGACCAGCGCGGCGATACCGTAGAGCGCGACGTCGTAGACCCAGTCGACGCCGTCCTTGAACAGCTGGTTGTTGCCGATCGCTAGCGCCCAGAGCACGACATTGCCGGCGAAGATCAGGATGCCGAGCGCGATTCCCCAGATCGTCAGCCGGTAGGCGCGTCCGACCTTGGGATCGACCGGCGCGGCGTGGCTGGACTCGCTTTCGTCGTCATGGTCGGACTTGTGCCGACCATCCACGTCTTCTCTCCGTTCCGAGGCATCGAAGGCTGACAAGCGGAGCACTCCCGAGCCGCCCCGGACAGTGTCGCGCAAATTATGCTCGTCGCAAGACGTCGATGGCCGGGACTGGCCCGACCAGGACGACAGCGGATCGCCGCTCACGACGGCGGCGCTTGTGGGAGCGTGCCGCTCAGCCGCGCCCGACGAGCGGCGCCTTGGTCGCCATCACCGTGACGAACAGGATGTTGGCGTCGAGCGGCAGGCCGGCCATGTGCAGCACGGTGGTGGCGACATGGTCGACATCCATCACCGGCTCCACCTTGATCGAGCCGTCCGGCTGCGGCACGCCGGTGGTCATCTTCTTGGCCATCTCGGTCAGCGCATTGCCGATATCGACCTGGCCGACGGCGATGTCGTATTTGCGCCCGTCGAGCGAGGCCGTCTTGGTAAGACCGGAGATGGCGTGCTTGGTCGCGGTGTAGGCGGCCGAGTTCGGCCGCGGCACCTGAGCCGAGATCGAGCCGTTGTTGATGATCCGCCCACCGCGCGGCTCCTGGGCCTTCATCGCCTTGAAGGCCTCCTGTGTGCACAGGAACGGCCCGGTCAGGTTGGTGTCGACCACCTTCTGCCAATCCTCGAGCGAGAGGTCCTCCAGCAGCACGCCGCCGGGCGCATTCACGCCGGCATTGTTGAACAGCACGTCGACCCGGCCGAATTTCTCCTTCGTTTTGGCGAATAGCGCCTCGACGGATGTCTTGTCGGTCACGTCGGTCGAGACCGCGAGCGCCTGCTCGGCCGGGGCGCCCGAGAGCTTGATCGTCTCTTCGAGGGCCTCGAGGCGGCGCCCGGCCAGCACGGTGCGATAGCCGTCCTTCAGGAAGGCGATGGCGACGGCACGGCCGACGCCCGAGCCGGCACCGGTGATGATCGCGACCTTGTTATGCCCAGTCATGCGCTTCCTCGCCTTACCGTGTTTTCAACCGTTTCAGGTGCCGCAGCATAGCAGCGTATGCAGTATGCTAAAGCGGACCCGCCGCGCAACCGCGATGCCCGCGCTGCGTACCGGCTCAGTCGCCCAGCTTCGCCGCAGCGCGCACCCTTGCGGAAAGTTCGACCACTGCGCGCCGGTCCGGTTCGAACGTCAGCGCCGCCACGGCACGGGCCGCCGCGAGTTCGGCGTGGCGCAGCGCAGCTGGCGTCAACCGGCCCGAACCGGCGGCTGCCAGGATGGCGAGCGCCTTCTGCACCCTGATGCCGACTTCGACCAGCGCTGCCCCGTCGCGCGCCAATGGCGTGAACACGTCGTCGAGCAGGTCGTGCTCATCGAGGCCGGGGACCGTGACGTGCCGGCAGGCCGGCTCCTCGTCTGCCCCCTCCCCGGCCCAAATCGACAGGATCCGCACCGCGCGCCCGATCACGTCGATCGCGGTACCCGGATCGTGGACCGCCGGTGACAGCGCCCGCGAGGCGATCTCGGCGAGGACCGACAGGCCGAAGCGCGGGTCCTGGTCGAAGGAGCGCATGTCGCCAATGCTGAAGGCTTTTTGCACGGCCCCGAGTTGCTCCTCTTCCAGCCGGCGGCTCGAGCGGGCGAGGATGCTCTCGCGCGCCACGAATGCGCCCGGCAGTACCAGCACGTCGATGCGCCCGCCGGCCGCCTGCGCCAGCTTGTCGAGCGCGGCGACGTCGAGATGCTGGAGATAGCCGGTCTCGCTCGCGAGGATCGGCACGCCCTCCGGCAAGCCCCCGGCTGGCGGCGGCAAGGCACCGAGATGCGGCTTCCGCCGGCGCTCGCGCAACGCCTCGGCTGCGGCCTCCTCCACCCGCCGGGTCGTTTCCCCCAGCCGCCCGAGGCGCGACAGGTATTCGATCCAGCGTAGCAGGGTGACCACCACGAGGGCGATCACCGCGATGGTCGCGATGAAGAGGACGGCGCGCCCCTCGCCGCCATAGACGCCGGTGCTGAGCGCCACGATGCCGACGATGCTGAACAGGAAGGCGCCGATGAAGGTCGAGAGCGCGTTCTGGGCCTTGGTGTCCTGCAGCAGCAGCATCGTCGCCCGTGGCGTGACGCCGGTCGCCGCAGCGGCGTAGGCCGAGACCATGGCGCCGAGCGAGAAGGTCGTCACTGCCAACATGCTCGATGCCATGATGCCGAGCACATTATCGACGGCGTCGGCGCCGATCCGGACCGAGACGGCCGGCGGAATGAACGGCTTCAGCCAGATCGCCACGAGCGCCGTCAGCGCGCCAAGCAGCGAGAACAGGGCCGAGCGCACCCAGAGCCGTCGCGTGAACTGCGCCAGAAGCCATTGCCAGCGCGTCATGCGGCTCGCCTTTCACCAGGTCGTGATTCCATCGCCAGCTTGCACGCCGGCGGCGCCCATTGCCAACGCCCGTGCGGGCCGTAGGTTCATCAGGGGAGGACGCATCATGACCAAGCTGAGCCGCCGCAGTTTCATCGCCGCCGGGGCCGCCGGTCTCGCCACCCCCGCCCTCGCCCAGCAGCCCGGCCACGAGCATCATGGCGGCCATTACGAGCGGCTGAGCCAGCCCGGCCGCATCGGCAAGCCCGAGCTCGCCGCCTCGCAGAACGTCTTCGATTCACCGGCGCCCAAGGCCACCAGTCCCGGGCGCTGGAGCACGAAGGCGCTGCTGCCGCTGCCGCGTTCGGAAATGGCCTGGGCAGCGGCCCATGACGACCGCATGCACATCGTCGGCGGCTATGGCGAGCAGCGCACCGACCGGGCCTATCACCATGTCTACGATCCCAAAGCCGACAAATGGAGCGACGGCGCGCCGCTGCCGCAGGGCGCCAACCATGTCGGCGTCGCCTTCCTCGACGGCAGGCTCTACGCCATCGGCGGCTTTCTCGAGCAGAACCGCAAGCCGCATCCGCGCTGCTTCGTCTACGATCCCAAGGCGGATAAATGGGCGGAGATTGCACCCCTGCCCCGCCCGGTCGGCTCGGCCGCGATCGTCGGCCTCAACGGCGTGCTGCATTCGATCGGCGGCGCCATCGGCGACACCACCGAGAGCAAGACCTCGGTCAACTGGCACCGCGTCTACGATCCCAAGGCCGATGCCTGGAGCGAGCGCACGCCGATGCCGACGGCGCGCGACCACACCGGAACGCTCGCCATCGGCAACCTGATCCATGTCATCGGCGGGCGCGTCGACAGCTTCCACACCAATTCGAACCTGCACCACGCCTATGACCCGGCGACCGATAAATGGGCGCCGCGCAACCCGCTGCCGACCGCCCGCTCCGGCCATGGCGCGGTGCTCTATCGCGGCAAGGTCTTCATCATGGGCGGCGAAGGCACCAACCGCGTCTTCGGCCAGATGGAGGCCTATGACCCAGCCAGTGACGGCTGGGAGCAGTTCGCGCCGATGCTGACGCCGCGCCACGGCCTGGGCGCCGCTCTGGTCGGCGACGCCATCCACGTCGCCGGCGGCGGCCCGGTCATGGGCGGCGGCGTGCAGAGCGCCGTGCACGAGGCGTTCAGTCTGGGGTAGGCGGTCCGGCCATACGAGCGCACCGATTGCCCTGGTCGCTCTTGTGGCTGCTTCCGATGGGAAGGAGTTATCGCCCGTTAGGCCGACTGACGATCGGCTCGAATGATTAGAAACGCTGGACGCCGGATATGGTCAGCCAATTTCGGCCATTGCTGCAATGAAACAGGATCGGGTCCGGGTTCGAGAACGCGGCGGATGACCAAGCCTGCGTCGATCAGGGCATTTATGTAGCTGGCGACGGCACGATGTTCCCTTGGTGTGTCGACGCCTAGCCATCGGACAAGCCGTGTCCCCTCCTCAAGATAGCGATCCACCGGCCAATGCTGCCGTGTGCCGTCAGTCGCCTCAGCCCATTGCCGGGAGGCGCATGTCATTATCGGGTGCTCAACAGAGAAAATGAAACTTCCCCCTTCTCTCAGCCATCCACTAACGCGCCTCGACAATGTCATGACGTCAGGGATGTAATGCAGGGCAAGCCCGCTGATGACGACATCAGCGCTGCGATCGGGAAGCACGACATCCTCGATCCGGCCAATCTCGTAACGCGAACGAGAATCGCCGCCGAGCTTGATCGCCTCTCGGATCATCTGCTCCGAAGCGTCGAAGGCCCTCACCGAACGCGCGCCTTGTTCGAGAGCCAACCGTGCCAAGCCGCCCGAGCCACAGCCCAAGTCAACGACGTCCCTTCCCTGAAGTGAAGGCATCAGCGATCGGAGCGCGGGCTGCTCGATAACCTCATTGGGGCCCCCAGGCCGGGACCGCAGCTCGCTATAGGCGACGCTGATCAGCGGATCGTCGTAGAGCGCTCGATCTGCCATATTAAGCACGGCTCCCGTTGCTTGAACGCATGATGGAGGCAACAATCTAGGTCCGCAATGGGCCAGGAGCGGACTCGCACCCGAAGCGTCCAGCCCAAGTTTCCCAGCCCCGAACGCTTCGCCGCCTAGCGCGTCACTGCTAGAACCGGCTCGCGGAATCGCCCTGCGCGATCAGCGCACCCGAAAACCGCTCGAGCACAAAGGCGACGGCCGCCGTCGCCACGATCGCAAACACGAGCCGCCCGAACAGCACCGTCGTCAGGTCCGCCCCCAGCGCGACCACGATCAGCGTGTCCTCGATCAGGCTGTGGGCGAAGCCCATGAAGACGCTGGCGAGGAAGATCTGGCGCGGCTCGATCGGCTGCCGGCGCACCTCCGCCAGCATCAGCCCGCTGCCATAGGAAATGCCGAGCAGCAGGCCGACGGTGGTGAACGGCAGCGCCTCAGGCCGCAGGCCGACCAGACGGAACAGCGGCGCGAGTCCCTTGTAGAGCACAGCGAGAATGCCCGCGGCCCTGAGCAGTTCCATCACCCAGGAAAGGGCCAGCAGGACCGCGAGCATCACCAGCAGCGTCTTGGCGGTGCCATGGGCGAAGCCGAGCCAGCCGCCCTCGCCCGCCCCAGGCTGCCAAACCGGGGCGATCGGCTGCGACAGCCAGCCGGTTGCGGAAAAGAGCAGGTGCAGCAGCGCAGCGAAAACCATCGCGCCGGCAATGCGGATGATCGACGTCGTCCAGACATTCGGCCCCGCCTTGGCGACGATGCGCTGCTCGACCGGTATGGCGTGCGCCATCAGCAGCAGGCTGCAGAACACGGTCATGTCGGCGCTGCTGAGCGCCAGCGTCGGGATCAGCGTGAACAGCACGACCACGCCGCCCCACATCCCGACCAGCAGACCCGTCAACCAGGCCAGCGCCAGTTCCGGCGGCAGCCCGAACAGCGTCATGGCCGGTGCGAGCCAGGGCGAGGCAGCCTTGATGACGCCGAGCTCCGCCAGAGCCTGCGTCGCCACCGCGATCGGCACCATGACGACCACGAGCTCGCGATAGACGGCCAGCGTTTCGACCGTCTTGCGATAGAATTGACTCTGGAGCGGCATTGGTAGCGGTCCTCGATTGACGTCGGGACGTTAGCGCCAGTGCATGCGCGGCAGTGGTCAAAATCGTCGCGTTCATGCAATTTTATTGCACGGCAAACGCTGGGATCGCCGCGATGGATCGCATCGACAAGAAACTGCTCAACCTGCTCCAGGCGGACGCCTCGCGCACCAACGCCCAACTCGCCGACGAGGTCGGCCTCGCGCCGTCGAGCTGCCTGCGCCGGATCAGGCAGCTGGAAGCGTCCGGACTGATCCTGCGCACCGTCGCGATCCTCGATCCCGCCAAGAGCGGCAAAGGCCTCAGGGTGATCATCGCAGTCGAACTCGCCCGGCATGACGAGCCAAGTCGGCGGCGCTTCCTCGAACTGGCGGCTCGCCAGCCGGCGGTCGTCCAGGCCTATGGCGTCACCGGCCAGACCGACGTGATCCTGTTTCTGCGCGTCGCCGACATGGACGAGGTCACGGCGCTATGCGAGCTGCTGTTCGGCGAAGGCAGCAATGTGACGCGCTATTACACCATGGTCGTCAACAAGACCGCCAAGGAGACGACGGCGATCCCGCTGTGAGCGGATGCCTCACCCACCCAGCAGCTTCTTCATCGACGGCGCCGGGTGGAAAACGTAGCGCTCGCGCTCATAGAACGGGATCGCTTGCTGCCTGGCGTCGAGGAAGACCGCAGTGAGGCCGCGCGCCCGGGCATCCTCTTCAGCGAAGGCCAGCAGCGCCCGGCCGATGCCGCCGCTGCGGACCCGTTCGTCCACCACGAGATCGTCGACATGCAGATGCGCCCCGCGCGCCAGCGTGTGGACCGGGCGCATGCCGAGCACGCCCACCAGCGCGCCGTCGCGAAAGGCGCCGACCAGCTCATAGCCGGAAAAGGATTGCCGCCGCACCCGGTGCAGGAACTCCGCTTCGTCGAGCGCTGCCCGCAATTGCACGACGATCGGGAAGGCCTGCGCCCACTCCGCCGGAACGAGCCGTCTGACTGACACCATCGTCCTGCTCCCCGCTCTCTCGGCGCAACCCGCCACTCTCGCTCGGAAAACGCCTATCGCGAGCGCCCCGTCCCCGCTACCGCGGCAAGACGATCGCCGTCATGCAGCCAGCCGCGACGATATCCTGCATACAAAATTCCGCATACACACTTGTCGCATGGGCAAGAGCACTCTACTCCTTGCATGCAAGAAGCAGCCACAAATCATGGGAGGAATGGAATGAAGAGTTTCCGCAAGCTCGCTTTGGCCCTGGCCACGCTCGCCATCGGCGCGGCGCCGGCCTTCGCCTTCCCGGATCGGCCGGTGCAACTGATCGTGCCTTGGGCGGCCGGCGGCGGCATGGACGCTGTGATGCGCATCTTCGCCAATGGCCTGGAGGCCGAGCTGAAGCAGCCGGTCAACGTCATCAACCGCACCGGCGGCGGCGGCGTCACCGGCCACACCGCGATCGCGACCGGCGCGGCCGACGGCTACACCATCGGCGGCGTCAGCCCCGAGCTCTCCTTCTTCAGGACGCTCGGCCTCGGTGACCTGACCGTCGACAGCGTCGACATGTTCTCGCGTGTCTCGCTCATTCCCGCGGGCGTCACGGTCAAGGCGGACGCGCCCTACAAGACCGTCGCCGACTTCCTCAAAGCGGTGAAGGAGAACCCGAAGGGCACGTTCACCTCCTCCGGCACCGGCACCGGCGGCTCCTGGCACATCGCCTCCGGCGGACTGATGAAGGCAGCCGGCCTCCCCGCCGACCAGATCCGCTGGGTGCCGAGCAATGGCGGCGCGCCGGCCCTGCAGGATCTCGCGGCCGGCGGCATCACCGCCTTCACCGGCTCGCCGATCGAGGCCAAGGCAATGCTCGATGGCGGGCGCGTGCGCACCATCCTGATGATGACCGAGGAGCGCCACCCGAACTTTCCCGACGTGCCCAGCGCCAAGGAAGCCGGTCTCGACTGGACCTATCAGAACTGGTTCGCCATCGCCGCCCCCAAGGGCGTGCCGGCCGACCGCCGCAAGATCCTCTACGAAGCGGCCGAGCGCACAATGAAGCGCGAGGATGTCCGCAAGGGCATGGCCGATCGGGGCATCACCCCGGTCTGGGACACGCCTGCGCAGTTGCAGGACTATGTGAAGACCTTCAGCGAGCGCGGCAACGGCGTGCTCAAGGATCTCGGCCTGGCGAAGAACTGAGAACGCTAGCAGATGGGGCTCGCTGCCAGGCAGCGGCCCCAATTTTTAGGCTTCGCCCTATCGCTGCCTCGCCTGCAACGGCAGGTCGCCGAACAATGACGGCTCGGCGCTGGTGCGCGCCTTCTCGATCGTCAGGATCCTGAGCTTGGTCTCGACCCCGCCATCGGCCGAGAAACCGCCGGTCTTGCCGCCGGCCGCGAGCACGCGATGGCAGGGCACGATGATCGGGATCGGGTTCTGGCCGAGCGCGACGCCGACGGCCCGCGCCGCTCCGGGCTCGCCGATCCGCGCTGCGACCTCGCCATAGGTCAAGGTCTCGCCGGGCGGGATCGACAGCGCAACCGCGTAGACGCGCCGGTTGAACTCGGGCGTCGCAGAGAGATCGATCGGCAGATGCGCGAGGTCGCGCTGCTCGCCGGCCAGCAGGGCGACGACATCGTCGATCGCCTGCCGCACGAAGGCGGGCGGCTCGGCCTCGACGCTGTCCGGAAAGCGCCGCCCCAGCCGCCGCCGCGCCGCATCCTCGTCGCGCTCGGGCAGTTGCGCCGCGACGATACGCTCGTCTTGCCAGACCAGGGCGCAGGAGCCGATCGCGGTGGTGAAGAGACAGAAGCTTGTCATGTCTGCCACGCTAGCGCAGCGGCGCGTCGGAGGGCACCCGTTTCCTGCCGCTCCATTTTCTTTGGTCGTCCCGGGCGAAGCGAAGCGTAGACCCGGGACGACTCTGGTTAGGGATCGAGCCTCAAGCCCAGAGCCGCTCCTTCTCCAGCCCCTTGTAGAGGTCGGCCACCTGCTCGGCATAGCCGTTGAACAGCAGCGTCGGCTTGCGCTCGCGGGTGCCAAGCACCTGCTCGCTCGCCTGGCTCCAGCGCGGATGCGAGACCTCGGGGTTCACATTGGCCCAGAAGCCGTATTCGGAGGCCTGCAAGCCCTCCCAGAAGGTCTTCGGCCGCTCGGCGACGAAGCTGATCTTGCTGATCGACTTGACCGATTTGAAGCCGTATTTCCACGGCGTGATCAGGCGCAGCGGCGCGCCGTGCTGGGTCGGAATCGGCTTGCCGTAGATGCCGGTCACCATCAGCGTCATGTCATGCGTCGCCTCGGCCATGGTCAGCCCTTCGGTGTAGGGCCAAGGATACCAGCGCTGCGACTGGCCTGGAGCCATCTTCGGATTCATGAACGTCTGCATCTGGACGTATTTCGCGCCCGAGAGCGGCTTCGCCAGCGCGACGAGCTGCTTCAGCGGGAAGCCGGTCCACGGCACCGCCATCGACCAGGCCTCGACGCAGCGGAAGCGATAGAGCCGCTCCTGCAGACTGACCTTGCGGATGAGGTCGTCGAAGCCGATCTCGAACGGCTTCTCGACCAGCCCGTCGATCGTGATCGTCCAGGGCCGCGTCACCAGCCGCTTCGACGCTGCCGCCACCTCCTTGGAGGTGCCGAACTCGTAGAAATTGTTGTAGTTCGCCGCCAATTCCTCGTCGGTCACCGGCCGGTCGAGCGTGTAGGCCGCATTGCGCTTGGCCGGATAGAGGTCGAGCGTTGGATCGGCACCCTGTGCACCGGCGGCCTGCGGCAAGGCGGCTCCGGCGATCAGGCCGGCGCTGCCGGCGAGCCATTGCCGGCGATTGAGGAAGACGGATTCCGATGTCGCCTGGCTTTCGGGCATTTCCCAGCCGGCGCGACGCTTGATCAACATGACGGACATACTCCGTTGCAACGGAGCAAGTTTAGTCGATCCGAGGGCGGGGGACCAAGTCACGAGCGGGAGAGCAGCTCTCCCGCTCGCTTCTCAACTACGGCAGATCGGCGAAACGCTTGGCGTAATCCGCCTCGAGCGTCTCGATCCGTGACCAGAAGGCGCGTGGCGGATTGCCCGCAAGCTTATCCTCGAGCAGGCCGAGATGCGCGTGCCAGCCGCTGGAGACGCTGGCCATCTCCGCCTTGTCGGCGAGCTTGCGATGCGTCAGGACCAGCCTCACCTTGTCACCCTCGGGGACAAGCTCGAAGGTCACTTCGGAGCTTGCGTCACCCTCGCCCGGCCAGGTCATCGCCAGCGCGGTCATCGGCTCATAGCGCGTCACGGTGCCCTTGGACGGCCAGCCCTTGTCGTTCATCTCGCGATAGCGCTCCGGCGGCTGCTCGCTGGTGATTTCGGAATGTTTGAACAGAAGATCGGCCGCGCCGCCGACCCGAGGCTCGATCTCGCCCGAGGCGAGCCAGGTGCCGCGCTTCTCGGATTGCGTGAGATAGGACCAGACCCGTTCGAGCGGGCCGGGCAGAAGCCGCTCGAAGCGGACCGCGCCGCTCTCCAGAACCACACCGTATTCGTTCATGGCTATTCTCCTCATTCGTCTTCGGGCTTTGCGAGCTCTCGTTCCAGGCGGTCGAGCCCGGCATTCCAGAAGCCGCGCACCTGCCTGACCCAGGCGTCGAAGGCATCGAGCCCGTCGGGATCGAGTCGGTAGATCCGGCGCTGGCCGCTCACTTCGACGCTCACCAGCCCCGCCTCCTTCAGCACCTTGAGATGCTGCGAGATCGCCGGCGCGCTCATGCCGAACTGCGCGGTGATCTCGCCCGCCGCCATGGCGCGCTGGCCCAGCATCTCGACGATGCGGCGGCGGGTCGGGTCGGCAAGGGCGGTGAAGCGATCCATGCCCTTCATTTAGCCGATCACTTAATTAAGTCAATACGAAAATAACATGGCCGCGCAGCATGCCCTGCCCGCGCCGCGCCCGCCCCTTGCGTGGAGCCGGCTTGCCGCCTCCATTGCGGCAGGCCATGAAGAGTGCCCCGTCCGCCGCCTCCCACGAGATCATGCCCAGCCGAAACGCCACCCTCGCCGGCATCCTGATGATGCTGCTCGGCATCCTCCTGTTCTCGCTCAACGACGTGATGGGGAAATGGCTGGTCGCGACCTATACGGTCGGCCAGGTCCTCGTGCTGCGCTCGGCTGCGGCGCTGCTGGTGATCGTGCCTTTCGTCGTCAAGCAGGGCGTTCAGCGCACGCTGCGGCCGGAGCGGCCGGGCCTGCAGCTGCTGCGCGTCACGCTCGGCTCCTGCGAGGTTGCGCTGTTCTACTGGGCAGTGTCCTATCTGCCGCTCGCCGACACGATGACGCTCTGGCTGGCGGCGCCGGTCTGGGCGGTGGTTCTGGCGGCGCTGCTGCTCGGCGAGCGTGTCGACGCCGGGCGCTGGCTCGCGGTCGCTGCCGGCTTCGTCGGCGTCGCGATCGCGCTCAACCCGTCCGGCCAGAGCCTTTCCCTGCCGGCGATCATCGCGCTGGTCGGCAGCTTCTCCTTCGCGGCGATGATGATCACGGGGCGGCAATTGCGCGGCACGCCCGACGTCACGCTGGTGTTCTGGCAGACGCTCGGCGCGCTGGTGATGGGCGTCGCGCTCCTGCCTTTCGGCTGGGTGACGCCGACGCTCGCCGATCTCGGCCTGCTCGGCCTGCTCGGGATCGTCGCTATGATCGCGCATCTCTGCGTGACGCGCTCGCTCAAGCTGGCCGAGGCCTCGGTCGTCGTGCCCTATCAGTACACGCTGATCGTCTGGGCGCTGGTTTTCGGCTGGCTCGTCTTCGGGGACTGGCCGACCTCGGCCATGCTGATCGGCTCCGCCCTGATCGTCGCCGCAGGCCTCGCTTTGCTCGTGCTCGAACGGCGAGCGAGCAGCATGACCTCTGACACCGCCAAGGAGCGTGTTACGATCGAGCAGAACTGACCCGGGATGCGGGAGGTGCGATGGCCGAGGCTGCGAAACCGCCGGATTTCTGGGCCTGGCTCGGCGCCGCGATCTCCCTCGTCCTCGGCCTCTGGCTGCTGATCGCCGGCTGGCGCACTCTGCCATTGGCGCGCGGCGACCTCCTGGTCGCCGACCATGTCGGCCCGATCAGCTACAGCACGCCGCTGATGCGCGTCAGTTCCGGGCGCGGGTCGAGCACTTACCGCACGCAGGACCTCTGGCTCGTCGCGATCGGCAACAACCAGCAAGTTTACTTCCAGCGCCTGTATAGGCCTGCCCGCGGGCTTTGGGTCGACGGCATCGACCGGCTCGACCCTGGCCAGCAGGTCCGCTTCCTCGTCGATCCCAACCATCAGCTCGTCTACGAAGCGACTTCGCGCGGCAAGACCTTCCTGACCTATGACGACACCGCCGAGACGCTGACCAGCGGCGCGCGGCGCTCGTTCCTGTTCGGCTTCGCCCTGCTCGGCAGCGTCGCCTGGCATCTCTGGCCGCTGGCCCTGCGCTGGTGGCGCGAGCGGCGGGGCGCCGGCGCGCCAACGTCCTGATCCCGCTCACCGCCGGGGTGCCTTGCGTCGGCGTCGGGGCTCGGGGGCTGGCGCCACGGCGCCGGGCAGGCGACAAAAAGCAGCCCGCCCGAAACCTGAGCGGGCGGGAGGACTTCATGGCGACGATCACCTATCTGACCACCGTCCAGTTCGGCTTCGGCGAGCTCAAGACCATCGCGCCCGGCCTGACCGAGCTGAAGATCGCGCGCCCGCTGATCGTCGCCGATCGCGGCTTGGCAGCGACCGACCTGATCCAGCGCCTGCGCGCCGCCTCGCCCTTGCTCGGGAACGCCCCGCTCTTCGTCGACACCCCGACCAACCCGACCGAGGAAGCGGTCGAGGCCGCGCTCGCGCTCTATCGCGAGCATGATTGCGACGGCCTCGTCGCCATCGGCGGCGGCTCGCCGATCGACCTCGCCAAGGGCGTCGCTTTGCTCGCCGGCCATGACGGGCCGCTCGAGACCTATGCCGCGATCCTCGGCGGCATCCCGAAGGTGACGAGCAAGGTCGCACCGGTGATCGCCGTCCCGACCACCGCCGGCACCGGCAGCGAGGTCGGCCGCGCCGCGCTGATCACGCTGAAGGACGGCCGCAAGCTCGGCTTCATCTCGCCGCACCTGATCCCGAAGCTCGCCATCTGCGACCCCGACCTGACGCTCGGCCTGCCGGCCATGCTGACCGCCGCGACCGGCATGGATGCGCTGACCCATTGCATCGAGACCTACTTAAGCCCGCGCGAGAATCCCCCGGCCGAGGCGATCGCGCTCGACGGCTTGAAGCGCGCTGCGCTCAATATCGAGCGCGCCACCCGCGACGGCTCCGACCGCGAGGCCCGCAAGGAGATGCTGATGGCGGCGCTGCAGGGCGGCCTCACCTTCCAGAAGGGGCTCGGCGCGGTCCACGCCCTCTCGCATCCGCTCGGAGGCCTGAAGCAGGTCTCGCTGCATCACGGCACGCTCAACGCCGTGCTGCTGCCGGCGGTGCTGCGCTTCAACGAGCAGGCTTCCGGCGCGAAATATGCGGAGATCCGTCGCGTCCTCGGCCTCTCCGCCGATGCCGACCTCGCCGCCTGGGTCGCCGGGCTGACGCAGCGCCTCGGTCTGCCGGGCTCGCTGTCGCAGATGGGCGTGCCGCGCGATGTCCTGCCCGCTATCGCCGAGGCGGCGACGCAGGACCATTCGAGCGCGACCAATCCGCGGCAGGCGAGCGCGGCGGATTACCTTGCGATGCTGGAAGCGGCGTTCGGGTAACGATCGGCGCGGGGACCCCTTCTCCCGGATGGGAGAGGTGCAGGGGTGAGGGACCGCCGCTGATTGTCTAAAGCGAGGCGGCGCCGCAGGGCCTTCTGCGGTGAGGGCAGTCGCTTGTAACTCTCATTTTGCCTCATCTGCTATACCAGCGGTTGCGGTGGCAGGCGGAAGACCGACAGCCCTGAGGGACACCAAGCCCGTGGGTGAGCTTGGGTCTTCGCCTGCCGATCCATCGACCCC